>Ga0208321_1000257_pt1 | contig 46262 bp, 38 predicted proteins | sample June2015DPH_4_15_FD_184692 | JGI IMG/M metagenome (GOLD analysis project Ga0208321, IMG submission 184692) | Peatland microbial communities from SPRUCE experiment site at the Marcell Experimental Forest, Minnesota, USA - June2015DPH_4_150... | ecosystem: Environmental > Terrestrial > Soil >... | reverse complement strand
TACTTCTGGCAAGCCTCTTCGGTAGCGAACATCGACTGAAACTCGCGCAAGGTTTTCGGAAACGCTGGGCGCGGCATGCCCATATACTACTAATTGGGGCTTGCTGAAACAACCGGATAAGCATGAGCCATCTTGATTCTTGCGAGGTAACTGCATGCGATCGTTGAGAGTTTGGCTTGCCATGGTTCTGCTTTCTCTGTTGTCTCTCGTGGTAATGGCGTCGCCACTGGGCTCGGGGCACGGCTTTGACCTTGCCAACTTGGACCACAGTTGCGCTCCTTGTACGGACTTCAACAAATTTGCCAACGGCGGGTGGATGGCGAAGAACCCTATTCCCGCAGCCTACCCGAGTTGGGGAATCGGCAACGAGGTGAACGAGCGCAACCGCGAGGTTCTCCACCAGATCCTCGATGACGCCGCGAAGGACACCACGGCCGCCCCAGGAAGCAACGAGCAGAAGATCGGTGACTATTACGGAAGTTGCATGGACACTACGAAGATCGAAAGCGCAGGCCTTAAACCGTTGCAGGTGGAGTTTGACCGCATCGAGAAGATTTCGGATCTGCCGAGCCTGGAAAACGAGATCGCGCATCTACAGAGTATTGGCGTGCACGCGGGCTTTGTAGTGGATTCCACTCAGGACTTCAAGGACAGCACGCAGGTGACAGGGGAAGTTGACCAGGGCGGCCTGGGCATGCCCGACCGCGATTACTACACGCGCCCGGACGAGAAATCCAAGCAACAGCGCGACGAGTACGTGAAGCACGTAGCCAAGATGTTCGAGCTGATGGGCGACGACCCAACGAAAGCCGCGGCCGAGGCCCAGGTGGTGGTGGAACTGGAAACGAAGCTCGCCCAGGCGTCCCAGACCAAGGTGGAACGCCGCGATCCCCAGGCGGTCTATCACCGCATGCCCCAGGCGGAGCTCAAGACCCTGGCGCCCAACTTTCCCTGGGAGGATTACTTCAGCGCGGTGGGCCTGGCGGGCAAGGGCGACGTGAATGTGACGGCCCCGAACTTCTTCAAGGAGATTAACGCTCGGGTGGCGTCGGAGCCGATGGCCAACTGGAAGACCTACTTCCGCTGGCACCTGATCAACTCCGCGGCGCGCAGCTTGTCATCGCCTTTTGTGGATGAGGACTTCCGCTTTAGGGGCACCATCCTCACGGGTACGCAAGAGAACCTGCCGCGCTGGAAGCGCTGCGTGAGTTACACGGACCGCGCCCTGGGTGAGGCGCTGGGGCAGGCTTACGTCAAGAAAGCTTTCCCCCCGGAGGCTAAGGCGCGCGCCCTCGAGATGGTGAAGAACCTCGAAGCAGCCCTGGCCGATGACCTTCGCCAGCTCCCCTGGATGAGCGAAGCGACGCGCCAGCAGGCGCTCACCAAACTCCAGGCGATCACCAACAAGATTGGCTATCCCGACAAGTGGCGCGACTATTCCGCGCTCGAAATCGACCGCGGGCCATACGTGCAGAACGCCTTCCACGCCGCGAAATTTGAGTTCAATCGGGACCTCAACAAAGTCGGCAAGCCCGTGGACCGAGCCGAATGGGGTATGACCCCGCCCACCGTGAATGCCTATTACAACCCGCAATTGAACGAGATCGTCTTTCCCGCGGGGATCCTGCAGCCGCCTTTCTTCGATTTCAAGGCGGATGACGCCCTCAATTACGGCGGCATGGGGGCCATCATCGGGCACGAGATGACGCACGGCTTCGACGATGAGGGAAGCCAGTTCGACGCGCAAGGCAATCTGAAAAACTGGTGGACGCCGGACGACCTGAAGAATTTTAAGGACCGTGGCGGATGCATCGCCAAGCAGTTTGACGGCTATTTTGTGGAGGACAAGCTCCACGAGAACGGCAAGCTGGTGGAAGGCGAAAGCATCGCGGACCTGGGCGGACTCGTCGTCGCCTTCGCGGCCTTCCAGAAATCCCTGGAAGGCAAATCCCGGCCACCGGAGATCGACGGCTTCACGCCCGAACAACGCTTCTTCCTGGGATACGCGCAGGGTTGGGCGGACAACCTCCGGCCGGAATTCGCGCGCCTGCTGACCAATGTGGATCCCCACCCTCTGCCGCAATTTCGCGTCAACGGGCCGCTTTCAAACCTGCCGGCGTTCGCCCAGGCCTTCCAATGCAAACAGGGCGACCCTATGGTGCGTCCGCCGAGCGATCGCTGCGCAATCTGGTGAGGGGACGGGGAAAACGAGTTGAAGGTCGAAAAGTCGAAGAGTTGAGAGGGGAGGAAACTTCCATTCCGTATTTGATCTCCAACTCTCGACCGGTCTCCCTGATGGGTCCCTTCAGGACGTCGCAATTCCCAAGGAAACGGGGTCGGCGCCAGCCAGCGTGACCCTGCTTCACCCCCGCACACCCACCATCAGGCTCGACAGTCCGGGCAGGCGGATTTGTCGCACCTCCTGGAATCCTGCCTCGCGCATCCAGGCGGTGTATTCCTCCCCGCTGTAGGTGCTGCCCGCTTCGGTCCCGACCAGCATGTTCAGGGCGAAAAGCGCGGCGTGTTTGGGTGCGGTCTTGTCGGACTCCAGAATGAAGTCCTGAATCACCAGGCGACCCTCGGGCGCCAGCGCTTCCCAGCACCGGCGCAGCAAATCCTGATTTTCCTCCGGGCTCAGCATGTGGCAGATGGCGGAAACCAGGACCAGGTTGAAACCTGTGCCCAGCCGCGCATGGCGCAGATCTCCGGCGCGCGTCTCCACGCGAGCCGCGAGGCCCGCCTCGTTGATGTGACCCTGCGCGATGGGGAGCACGGTGGGCAGGTCGAGCACCGTCGCGTGCAGTTTCGCACTGGCCTTGGCGAAGGCGATGGAGTATGCCGCGGAACCCCCGCCCACATCCAGCAAGCGCTCGACTCGCTCGGTGCCGACGGCTTGCACGACGAGCGGCGCGCGCTCCGCAGCGATGCGATGCATAGCCGCGATGAAGGCGCGCGTCCACGCTTCTCCGCGCTCCACGCTCTCCTGGCGGCTGACGGCGGTGCCTGCCCGGACGCAGTCCGTCAGCGTGGCCCAACGGTGCCAGATGTTCGCGATGTGTAGCAGCCCGGGTTGGGCATTGTCCTTCGAGCCCTCCGTAAAGTAGCGTGCGGTGGTGGGGGTGTTGCGAAAAACTCCTCCCTCCTTGGCGAGCAACCCCATCGCTGCCAGCGCGTTCAGCAGCATCTCGGTGGCGCGCCGGTCGGTGGAGATGCTCTGCGCGACTTCCGCGGCCGTCGCGCCTCCGCCCACGGCCGTGAAGGCGTCGAGCTCGAGGGCCGTCAGTATCACGCGGCTCTCCTGATACCCTCGTAGCGTTTGATTCAGGTCATCGGGGAGGATACCGGCAGCGTCCTTGGCCCGCTGTGCTGCCAGCATCTTCGCGCGGTTCGACTGGATCTCAGCGCGCAGCGCGGCCGCGTCGCGCGTTACCAGGCGCTCGACCACGCGGCCTTGAACAAAATGCGACTCGACGATTTCCCGAACATCTTCAGGCCGCACGCCGGAGTACCAGACGCCCTCGGGGTAAACCACCAGATTGGGGCCGCGTTCGCAAGCGCCTAGCGAGCCGCAAAGCGTGATCTGAACTTCATCCATGAGCCCGCGGGCGGCCACTTCCTTGCGCAACGCGTCGATCGTCATGGCCGAGCCCCGCGCCGCACAGCAGGGGATTCCCTCGGGCTTTTTCTGATCGCAGATGAAAACGTGATAGCGGAAAGGCTCCATGATTTCCTCTTAGGGTCATGATTTGGGTGGAGCGCAGACAAGTTCCTGAATCAACTCGTGTACGTCATCACGGGTGAAGAAGAGCATCGAGACTTTTGCCTGCCGTGAAAGGAGCGTTTAGTATACTGCCTTGGGACGAGGTGGCGAGTGATATAATCAGGCTATGCCTGTCGATACTCGCCTAACCTACGACGACTTTTGCTTGCTACCCGAAGATGGCAAGCGGCGTGAGATTATTGAAGGAGAACTGTTTGTGACGCCGTCACCGCAAACGCCTCACCAGAGAGCTGTTATCCGCCTAAGTGCCCGCCTCTGGCAATTCGTGGACAGCCATAAGCTGGGGGAAGTCTTTGGTGCTCCATTCGACGTGGTGTTTTCTGAGTTCGATGTTGTTGAGCCGGATCTTCTTTACATCTCGAATGCCCGCGCTAATGTCCTGACGAACAAGAACGTGCAAGGGGCTCCCGATCTCGTTGTCGAGGTCTTGTCGGAGAGCACGGCGCGCGTGGACCGCTCGATCAAATTGAAGCTCTATGGAAAATTCGGTGTGCAAGAGTATTGGATTATCGATCCGCAAGGGCCGTCGGCAGAAATTTACCGGCGTGGGCAAGAAGGTTTGGACCTAGCGGCCAAGCTCACCGCCGCGGACGCGCTGGGCTCTCCCTTGTTCCCGGGTTTCCATCTGCCTCTCGCGCGACTCGTGGAGTAACCCTTTGCCCCGGAGGTAATGTTGCTACGCTTGGGCGCGCCGCAGAACTGCACGTGAAGGCGGCCAAGGAATTGCCGAGCGCGCTCACAGCAAGGTAGAATTCAGGCATGATTTTCCTCAAGAGCATCCTTGCGGGCCTATTGTTCCTAGTGGGAGCTGCAATCCTCCTGCTCATGGGCACAATTATCATCTCTGCAATTGCCTTCCCTCCCGAGAGAGGAACGGCAACAGGATTTGATCCTGTATCGATGGTGAAATATTCTCCTCTTATCCAGGTGCTGGTGGTCCTCTTCTTCTTTCTCGGGTTCTCCTGGGAGCACAGACGGGTTAGTGCTCGTCGGACCCGATAACGATTCATTCAGAGAATCCTCGCAGCGGATTTTCAAGATAGGAGTGTCTTCAAGAGGGCGTTTGTTGACGCCTTTCGAACCGGTCTGTTAACATGAAGGATTAACTCAGCAGGGAGATTCTTATGAGGGTGGGTGTACACACGTCGATTGCGGGCGCCGTCGAGAATGCGGCGCATCACGCGAAGAAAATTGGCTGTGACACCTTCCAGATGTTCTCGGCAAACCCGCGCGGCTGGCATGCGGTCGATCTGACGCCCCAGGAGTGCGAGCGCTTTCGGGCGGCGCGCCGAAAATACGGTCTTTCTCCCGTCGTCATTCACGATAACTATTTGATTAACCTGGCTTCGGCCGATGCTTTGATCCGTAAGCGCTCCATCGCCGCCTTTCGGCGCGAACTCGCGCGGGCTGTGGCTTTGGGCGCGGATTATCTCGTCACCCATCCCGGCAGCGCCAAGGGCGCAAGCCCCGAGGACGCCATCGCCACCTGCGTCAAATCGCTTCGCCAGGCGGCGAGGGGACTGCAACTCGACGGCCTCACCATTCTCATCGAAAACACCGCCGGGCAGGGCTCGGCCATCGGGCGCACCTTCGAAGAAGTGGCGGAGATCATTGCGGGTGCGGAGAAGGATCTGCCGATGGGCGCATGCATCGACACGGCGCACAGTTTCGAAGCTGGTTACGCCCTGCACACGGCCGAAGGCCTGCGCGATACCGTGAAGCAGCTCGACGCGGCGATCGGTTTGAAGCAGGTGCGGGTAATTCATGCCAACGATTCCAAAACCGCTTTCGGCTCGCACGCCGACCGGCACGAGCACATCGGCAAGGGGGAAATCGGGGTGGAAGGCTTCCGCCGCATTGTGCGGCATCCGAAGCTGAAGAACCTGCCGTTCATCTGCGAGACACCGATTGACCGCCCCGGCGACGACGTTCGGAATATTCGCATGATGAGGAAGTTGGCGGGAGAAGCAGCAATCAGCGCGCAGCGGTCAGCAGTCAGCCCAAGATGGGCGACTGACAACTGATAACTGAAGACTTCATCTATGGAATCCAACTACGATCCTCAAGCAATTGAAGCCAAATGGCAAAAGCGCTGGGCCGACGAGAAGTTGTTTGAAACCGAGGCCGCGCCCGGCCGCAAGAAGTACTACGTGCTCGAGATGCTGCCTTATCCTTCCGGCGACATTCACATGGGCCACGTGCGCAACTATTCGATCGGCGACGCGCTGGCGCGTTACATGTGGATGAAGGGCTACAACGTCCTGCATCCCATCGGCTGGGACGCCTTCGGCCTGCCGGCGGAAAACGCCGCCATCAAGAGCCAGCGGCACCCTTCCGAGTTCACCTTCAGTTACATCGACCGCATGCGCGGGCAGCTCCAGCGCTTGGGTGTGAGCTACGACTGGCGGCGGGAGATAGCTTCCTGCGTGCCGGAATACTACCGCTGGAACCAATGGTTCTTTTTGAAGATGTACGAACGCGGGCTCGCTTATCGCAGGAAGAGTCGCGTGAACTGGTGCCCGGAGTGCGAAACCGTGCTCGCCAACGAGCAGGTCGTGGACGGCTGCTGCTGGCGGCACGAGGAGACGCCGGTCGTTGAGCGCGAGCTCGATCAGTGGTTCCTGAAGATCACGGCGTATGCCGACCAGTTGCTCGACGACATGAAGGAACTGGTCCGCTGGCCCGAGCGCGTGCTGACCATGCAGGAGAACTGGATCGGGAAATCCCTCGGCACGTTCGTGGATTTCACCGTTAGCGGACTCTGGAAGCCTTTGCGTATCTTCACCACGCGCGTGGATACGATTTTCGGTTGCACGGCGGTGTTCCTGGCGCCGGAGCATCCGCTGGTGGAAGAGCTGGTGTCGTCTTCCAAGGAGCCCACGCGGCTGGGAGAGGATGTGGAACGCATTAAATCCTCGGCGGTGCGGGGCCGCGGGGAATTGAACCTGGACAAACTCGGCGCCGACTCCGGCTTCACGGCGCGCAATCCGTACAACGGGGAAGCAGTCCCGATTTGGCTGGCCAACTTCGTGCTGATGGAATACGGCACGGGCGCGATCATGGCGGTGCCCGCGCACGACGAGCGCGATTATGAGTTTTGCTCGGCTTATCGGCTGCCCATTCACACCGTGATCGTGCCCGAGGGGACCGACTCCGCTGCCTGGGCCGATCCGCCTCTCAAGGCTATGGTCGAGTATGGGCGCCTGGTGGCCTCGGGACCGTATTCGGGTCTGACTTCCGCAGAAGCCATTGAGCGCATGACGCGCGACGCCGAGGCGAAGGGTTTTGGCGAAGGAACCATCCAGTACCGCATCAAGGACTGGGGCATCTCGCGCCAGCGCTACTGGGGCACGCCCATTCCCATGGTCTATTGCGACGCATGCGGAATCGTTCCGGTGGCGGAAAAAGATCTGCCCGTGATCCTGCCGCAGAACGTCAAGCTGACGGGGCGCGGGCATTCGCCGCTCGCGGACGTGCCGGAGTTCGTGCACACAGCGTGCCCCAAGTGCGCGAAGCCGGCGCGGCGCGAGACCGATACCATGGATACGTTCGTCGATTCCGCCTGGTACTTCTACCGGTACACGGACCCGAAGATCGCGACGGCGCCGATCAATAAAGATGTGGTGAAGTACTGGTTCCCCGTGGACCAGTACATCGGCGGCATCGAACACGCCATCCTGCACCTGATCTACATGCGCTTCTTCACCAAGGTCATGCGGGACATCGGCCTCGTGGAATTTTCCGAACCTGTGGCGCGGTTGTTCACACAGGGGATGGTGATCAAAGACGGCGCGAAGATGTCAAAATCGAAAGGGAACGTGGTGGACCCGACGGAGATGTTTGCGAAATACGGCGCCGACACCACGCGCATCTACATCCTGTTCGCGGCGCCGCCCGAGAAAGACCTGGACTGGAGTGACGCAGGCGTTGAAGGCGCCGCGCGCTTTGTGAATCGCGTCTACCGGCTGGTGGCGAAACACGCCGAAAGATTGCAGGGCGTGAGGGTAGGGAAGTTGAGCGCCAAGGACAAGGCCGCCTTGACAGCGGAGGAACGGCGGCTGCTCCGCAAGGCGCACCAGACGCTCCGGCACGTGACCGAGGATATGGAAGAGCGCTGGCACTTCAACACCGACATCGCCATGAGCATGGAGCTGGTCAACGAACTGACCGAGCTCGAGGCTGCCGTCGAGGCAGGGAAGATTCGCCCGGCGGCACATAAGACGGCGCTGGAATTTCTGGTGACCATCCTTTCGCTTTTCGCTCCCCACGTGGCAGACGAACTTTGGGAAGGGCTCGGCCACGCAGACCCGCTGCTGAAAGTCTCCTGGCCGGCGTTCGACGCGGAGCTCGCGGCAGAAGACGAGCTGGAATTGCCCGTGCAGGTGAACGGCAAGCTGCGCGCGCGCATTCGTGTGGCCGCGAGCGCCAGCGAGGAGGAAATCCGCACCCGCGCGCTGGCTGAGGAGAAAGTCGTCCAGCACCTGGGGGGACTGCGCGTCGTGAAGGTCATCATCGTGCCGCAAAAGCTTGTGAGTATCGTTGCGAAGTGAGGTTGAAAGAAGGGCTCATTTACTGGACTCGAAGATGAACACTCCGCATCCTGTTGTCGTTCTGGATTTTGGTTCACAGTACACGCAACTGATCGCCCGCCGCATTCGCGAACTGCAGGTGTATGCGCTGATCGTACCGTGCAACCTTCCCTTTGAAGACCTGGTGCGCATGAGCCCGCAGGCGCTGATTCTCTCCGGCGGGCCCTCGTCGGTCTATGACCCGGCGGCGCCGGTCTGCGACCCGCGGGTCCTCAAGCTGAACCTGCCCGTGCTGGGCATCTGCTACGGTTTGCAGTGGATGTCCTACAACCTAGGTGGCAAAGTCGAGGCGGCCGGACGGCGCGAGTACGGCTTTGCGGAGCTCGACATCTTACCGTCCACGGAGTTGCTGGCAGGTTTCCCATCGCCCCTCAAGGTTTGGAACAGTCACGGCGACCACGTGGTGGAAGTTCCGCCCGGATTCGCCATCACGGGGCGGACCTCGAACGCCATTTCGGTCGTCGAAAACCCCAAGACGCGAATGTACGCGCTGGAATTCCACCCGGAGGTTCACCACACCCACCGAGGCCGGGAAATCCTGCAGCGCTTTGTCTGCGATATCGCCGGCATCAAACCGAATTGGTTCCCGGGATCGTTTATTGAGCAGACCGTGCAGCAGGTGCGCGAGCGGGTGGGGGAAAGGCGCGCTCTCTGCGCGCTATCAGGCGGCGTAGATTCGGCTGTCGCAGCGACGCTGGTAGGCCGGGCACTGGGCGATCAGCTCACCTGCGTCTTTGTGGATAACGGCCTGCTGCGCAAGAACGAATTCGCCGAGGTTTCGAGCAAGCTGCGTGAACAAGCTCATCTGAACGTGAAGGCCGTCGACGCTTCGGAGCGTTTCCTCACGCGCCTCGCCGGCGTGACCGACCCGGAGCGAAAGCGCAAGATCATTGGGGAAGAGTTCATCCGGGTCTTCGAAGCCGAAGCCCGCGCGGTCGGCGACGTCGAGTTCCTGGTGCAGGGAACTCTCTACCCGGACGTCATCGAATCGATTTCCGTCAAGGGTCCCGCTGCCACGATCAAGAGCCACCACAACGTGGGCGGTTTGCCATCCGATTTGAAGTTCAAACTGATTGAGCCGTTGCGCGAGCTGTTTAAGGATGAAGTCCGTGCGGTGGGGCGCGAGCTTGGTCTGGATGAGTCCCTAGTGAGCCGCCAACCGTTTCCCGGGCCGGGGCTGGCGGTCAGAATTGTCGGGGAAGTCACCGCCGAGCGCCTGCGTATGGTACGGGAAGCCGATGCCATCGTGCAACAGGAGGTGCGGGCGGCGGGGTTTTACAACCGGCTGTGGCAGTCGTTCGCCGTCCTCCTGCCCGTCTCCAGTGTGGGAGTGATGGGCGATGCCCGGACTTACGCTTCCACGATCGGCATCCGCGCAGTCGAATCAGAGGATGGCATGACGGCGGACTGGGCTCAACTGCCGCCGACACTCCTGCAGCGCATGGCGACACGAATCGTGAACGAGGTGAAAGGCGTGAACCGGGTGGTCTTCGATGTTACTTCGAAGCCTCCGGGGACCATCGAGTGGGAATAGTCCACCCTTCACCCGGGTTCTGGGCTAGAGGCACCACGGCGGTAACCCACCCTTCACCAGGGTTCTAGCCTAGAGACACCACGGCGATGGATTGAAACGGAAGAGCTATCGGCTCGCCAGTTTCTGAGCCATGTACAGCAAGAGCTGGCGGTCCTTCTCGTCGATCTTCGTGAGAAGTCGCTTGACCTTCTCGAAGAAGCGCAGTTCTTTTTCCTGCTCTGCGTCAAGAACCAGCTCTTCGGTTGTTTGGCGCTTGCTCAGGTTCGGCAAAGGAGGCGGCTCATCTCCCTCATAGAACAATTGGAAGAGCGGGAGTTCGAGCGCCGCCGCCAACCTCTCGAGGGTTTCCAGAGACGGGACAGTATGTCCGTTCTCTACCCGCGAGATATAGCAGCGCAACAGGCCAGTGCGCTTTTCGATATCACCTTGTGAAAGGTTCCGTTCCTCTCTCAGTTTCTTCAAACGAGTTCCAATGATCATAGCCGCATTCTTCCACAAAGTGATTAACTGGTCAACTAGATTTTTGTTTAGAATTTCGATTTTAATGTAGGTGTAACCCCAAAGGGGCCTCCCTCGTCGAAAACATTGAGGGAAGGCAGAAAATGGAAGCGCGATGGCGAACTCCCCGGCCGAGGTTGCCCAAGAAACTCAATGGATTAAGCGTGCGCAGCAGGGCGACTCGGAGGCCCTTGGGCCGCTGGTGCAGAAGCACCAGCAGCGCGTATTCTCTCTGGTGTGCCATCTGGTTCGGAGGCGGGATGAGGTGGAGGATCTCTCTCAGGAGATTTTCATCAAGGCCTTTCGGGCGATTCGGAGTTACAACTTTCAGTCTTCTTTCGCCACGTGGCTCAGCCGGATTGCGACCAACCACTGCTACGACTACTTGCGGCACGAGCGGGCGTCGCGGGTCAGTTTCTACTGGCAGATGGGAGAAGACAGGCAGCGCGAACTTGAGAACAATGTCGAGAGCCAGCCTGAGGAGGAGCTTGACCACGAGGAGCGGACCGTGCTCCGTGACTTGGTGGACAAACTCCTTGGTCGCGCCCCGGAAAACGATCGGACCATATTGGTCTTGAAGGAGTTACAGGATTATTCTGTGGAAGAGATTGCGGAGATCCTGAAGTTGAAGCCTACGACAGTGAAAGTCCGCCTGCATCGCGCTAGGAAGCGGATGCTCGAGGATCTGCGGCAGTGGCGGGAGGGAAAATAAGCCATGCGTTGTGATGATCTACGAGAGCGCTTGGACAGTCTTTGGGAAGGTGAACAATCTCCCGAGGTCCGTCAGCACCTGGCCCAGTGCGCGGCATGTGAGCGGTACGTGCGCGATCTGCGACTGGTGCGGGCGGGGTTCCGCGTGCTGAAGCGGGAGGCGGTGCCCGAGCCTTCGCTGGGGTTTGCCGAGCGGTTGGTGCGCCGCTGGGGTGAACTGAGCAAGCAGCCGAGCGTAGGCGAGTTCTTCGAGCAAGTGGGACGGCGCTTTGTGTATGCGACGCTGATGCTTACCTTCCTCCTGCTACTGGCCTTGGCGCTGCCACCGACCGGACCGATCCGCGGGCAGTCAACGGCTGACCCGCTGGTGCCCGCCGAGGAAACGGTGCTGGTCCCTTCTGATCCCTTGGGGGTTAGCAACGTGCAGGATGTTTCGGATGGGACGTCTGTGGACGTTGCGGCGCCGCCAGCCACGAAAGGAGCAAAATGACCCGCCGGGTTTATCTCTATTTTGCTGTGACGTTCCTTCTGGGGGTTATCCTGGGAGGCGTGGGCGTTTATTATTTCGGCTGGTCCACAGGCCGCTGGCACCGCGGACTCAACAAGGACCGGGCAGTGGCGCGGCTGAAAAAGGCGCTAGATCTCTCAGACGCCCAGGTTCAGCAGGTCAGTCAGATTTTCGACGAGACCTCTCAGAAGATGAGGGATCTGCAGAAGCAAATCGATCCGCAGTTCCGTGGCCTTCGCGAAGAAGCCCGCAGCCGCATCCGCCAGATCCTGAATCCAGAGCAGGTGAAGAAGTTCGACGAGCTGGTGAAACAAATGGATGAAAGGCACCGGCGGCATGGGCCACCACCGCCAGCGCACTGAGGCCTTGCCGGGAAGGGCAAGGTCGCGTCCTTCAAAGGTTGCGGCGAGCAAGCGCGAGGCTTGAGCCCAGCCAAGGTAAGCCGCGAATTCGTCCCCCCAGCACAAGACCGTCCTGATTTTAAGCGTTGCCAAGTAGATCATTTCCATCGCTGTGCGTGTTGACCCACCGCTCGAGCGTAATCCGGATGGATGTCGGGTCGCATTCTGCCCTTCCGCCGGCCCCAAGAAAATGGCGCACCCTGGTGAGCAAACCGGGGCAGAAGGGATTCGCGGTCGTGTGACTCGGTTCAGTTTTCGGGATTTGCCGATTCGTTGACGCGTCTCGGGTCGTGAGCGCTGTTTCTACGTGATTCTCTGGCGTGCCCCGGAGTGTTTCAACTCGCGCCGAAATCACGTACCCAGGCATGTGTAGCACTACGGCGGGAAATTCATGCGGCGCAGGAGGTCCTGGTAGCGCGGGTCGGAGCGCAGGGGATCGTACCTCCAGTGGACCTTGAGCCAAACCAACGAGACATTGTGATCCTCATAAGCTCTTTCCAGGAAACTCAGAGCCTTTTCCTTCTCACCGAGACCTAGATGGACGTGTGCCAGGGCGATGGCGGGAACATATCCGGTCTTCGCCCGCCTCTCGAGTTCGCTGAGGATTCTGAGAGCGTCCTCCCGTCTACCCACTCGCGCATAATAGAAAGCAAGGAATCCAAGCCAAGTAGGGGGCCTTGTTTCGTCCATGAAGGTCTCCGCGTTTCGAATGTTTCTGACCACTTCATCGCTCATCCCTCTCCGCGCATAATATTCGGCGAGGAGCACGTAGCTGTGGGCAAAGCGCGGGTCCAGTTCCAGCCCCTTCTTGTACTGCTGCAGCGCCTCGGAGTCACGACCCGCAAGGATGAGCGCCCATCCCAGTTCGTTATAGGCGGAGGGGGAGAGTGGGTCAATCTCCACAGTTCGCCTTCCCACAGCGATGGATTCTTCAAGCCGACCCATGGCAGCCAGGTAGCCCGCATAGAGTATGCGTGCGTATGTACCGGTCGGGTTCAGATCCATTCCGCGTCGAAGCTCCCGATCCGCCCCCGCCCAGTTCCATTCGTAAAACTCGAGCGTGCCCAACGCAATGTGCCCGTCGGCGAGGTTCTCATCAAGTTCCAGAGCCTTCAGTGCTGCCTCCCTCGCCTGGGTATGAAATGTGCTGAAGGGGAGAGAGCTTTGCCACCCCCCGACCTCCTGGTAAGCGATTGACAATCCCGCATACGCCGGAGCGTAGGAAGGGTCGTGTGTAATCGCTTGCCGGAAGTCCTCGATCGCTCTCCGATAGGCTCTTTCGGACTCCTGGAGGATCTGGAAATTTCCTTGGAGGTATAGTTGGTAGGCTTCTGGATCAACCGGCCGGGTCTTGCTCACGCGAGCTTGCTCCGTCGGAGTGAGGGTAACCCTGATCTCGCGGGCAATTGCCTGTGTGACCTCTGCCTGCAGGCTTAAAATGTCCCGCAGGTCGCGCTCGTAGCTCTCCGCCCACAGATGCTTTTCCGGGTTAGCTTGGATCAACTGCGCGGAGATGCGCACCCGATTGCCCGAGCGCAGCACCGTGCCTTCCACTACAACATCCACATTCAACTCCTTGGCAATCTGCGGCGTGGGCTTGCGCTGCCCCTTGTACTTCATCACGGAATTTCGCGAGATGACTCGCAAGGACCCGATCTTGGCCAAGCCGGTGATCAGTTCGTCCGTCATGCCGTCGGCGAAGTATTCCTGCTCGGGGTCGGAGGAAAGGTTTTCGAGGGGCAGGACGGCGATGGATTGGATTTGTAGGGGCGGTTCGCGAACCGCCCCTACGCCCCGTAAAAGGCGGTCGCGCAGGCCGCCGACGTTCAGGCCGACCAGTATTGCCAGCAGCGTGACCGACCCGCCGACCATCGCCGGTACAATCCAACGCTTTTGTGAACGCGCCCCCTCACCCGGCCCTGCGGGCCACCCTCTCCCCACAGGAGAGGGCTGGGAAACAGAAACGATCTCCGGCTCCCCTCTCCCTCGGGGAGAGGGGCTGGGGGTGAGGGGTTCCACCGGCGCGATAAAGCGATACCCGTGCCGGGGCAACGTTTCGATGAAGCGCGGCGCAGCCGGATCGTCCCCCAAGGCCTCGCGCAGCCTTTTGATCGAGCTGTTGACGCTGTGTTCGAAATCAATGAAGGTGTCCCCCGGCCAGAGCTTCTCTCGGATCTCTTCGCGGGTCACCAGCTCGCCCGGACACTCCAGCAGCATGGCGAGGACTTGAAAGGGCTGACCGTGCAGCTTGACCTTCAGTCCCTGCTTGCGCAGTTCTCCTGATCGAAGGTCAACTTCGAAAACACTGAAGCGCAACAGGCGCGGGCGGGCGTTACTGTCTTTCATTGGGGTTGCTTCCCCCCTGTTGACGGCAAGTGTATCACTACACGAGTTCCCTTGATAGGCAAAGCCCTAAAAGTGTTTTGGAGGACAAACCACCTCTCCTCAGGAATTTAGCCAGGTACAAACATTTCACCTCGCTGTTACCCGCTGTGCATTGAAGTCAGCACGAGGCTGGAACACTGTGGGCGCAGACAAGGCGACGCAGGTTGGGTGAGGTTGCGTGCTCCGGCCGGATTGCAGCAGGGGATCAGGACGTTAAGCCCGCGGCTCCTCGCCCAACCCAAGCAAGGTAGCAAGGTTGTACAGAGTTGTTCTGCAACTCTGCGGTCCGTACCTTAGGAAAACTGAAGCTACTCCCTATAACAGGGAGGACAAAACCATGTCCAATAAATAAAGGGAGGGATAACACCATGGGTATCCTAAAGAAACTGGTTGGTGTTCTCGTGAGTCTGGTCCTGGTGACTGCAATCCCCGCCTGGGCAGGCCACGACTATACCGTTCGTGTGAATCTGCCGAACGGCAAAGACGATACTGCCAACATTCAAGCCGCTCTCGACGCCTGCGTCGTTCGCGGCAAGGGCTGCACCGTACAACTCGCCGCGGGGAAATACCTTACCCGGCAGCTCGTCACTTACAACTTCCGCGGCACCTTCAAAGGCATGGGCAAAGACCGCACGACCATCGAAGCCCTGCCCAACCTGCTTGTTAACGCATTTAATCCCGACAATACTATCTGGTGGTCTCCAAACACTACAGACCACACCTGGCCTGACCTGATCATGTTCCTAGACGGTGACATCACGGTCTCGGACATGATCATCAAGGTGACCTCGATACCGGCCACTGAGCCCTACTACATGTTTGGGGGTATGGAATTTCGAGTACTCCTCGGTGGTATCCGCATCATGGGGAAGTACCGAACCAAGGCATCGATTGAGCGGGTCGCTATCGAAGGTACACGGGACGAGGCAAGTGTTTTTGGATTCAATTTGATCAATGGAGTGTTATGGGTAGCAGATCTGCCGAAATCTCTTACTTTTCACGATGCTTACCCTCTTAGTGGATCCCTGACTGTATCTTCCAGTTCCTTTAAGAATGTGGCTTACGGAGCGGCTATAAACAGCGGCGGAGCCATCGCCAAGGATAGCCATTTCACCATCGGAGGTTCGCCCTCAACTGGGAATGTTTTTGAAGATGTAGGGTACGGGATTGACCTCGAAAGCATAGAAAATTCAGTGGTGGAAGCCTCCTACAACATCGCAGAGGGACAATATGCAGCGTTGGATGTTTGCCCGTGGGAGACCATGCCGACCAAGCCCTCTCTCTTCTTAATCCACCACAACACGTTTAGACCGACCGGGCCCTACGCCGACGGCATCTGGCTTCTGGATGACCTGCCAAACAAGTGGGTTTACGCGGTGATCTACAACAACACCATCGAAGCGCAGGACATCGGCTACGGCGGGATCAGCGCCCATTCCACCAAGGGGACCACGATTGTGAATAACAAGATTTCCGGCAACGGTGCCGATGCAATCGGAATCTGGGGCGGCACCTACGCCACGGTGCTGGGCAACGATGTGACAGACTTCACCGCCTCTCCCGATCTTGCCCAGATCGTGCTCGATGGGACAACAACCCATAGCACCGTAGTATGCGAGAACTCCAACGATACCGTGCTTGATCAGGGCACAATGAACAAGGTCATCGGCTGCCAGCAACCCGCAGCCGCTGCGGAAGCCTCCAGCCTGAGCGCCGCTCCCACTACTTCCGTCGCCCGGCCAAATCTCCCAAGGAGGAAGCCACGACTTCCATAGCTGACACGCATCGCGACAAATGACAAGGCCGCCCGCCTTGGGGCAATCCTAGCCGGACCTTAGGGCATCGGCCGATAAATCCAGAAACAAGGGAGGCGGTGTCGAATTCGATGAGGAAGTCAGCGGGCGCACACTGTTCGCCTTGACGAGGCCCGGAGCCAGCGCTGCTTCGAAAGCGCCCGCTCCGGAGGTCGATACAAACCTTGCGCCGGCTGAGGTCGAGCCGTGATTTGGCCCGAGTTTCTCACCACGGACGAGGAAGGGCGGGGCTTTAGCCCCGCCGTTACACAACGCTCGTAATTGTTTCTTCGTCTCGCGCCGCGCGCAGTTCCTCGGGAAGAGTTGCGCGGGGCGCGAGACGACCAGAGGCTGGGAACCCGCGATTTCGGCGGGGCTGAAGCCCCGCCCTTCCGACCGCCGGGAAAAAGGCACTGTGTGGTGAGAAATCCAGGGTAAATATGTGGGGAACAAAACAGAAGCCAGCACAAATGGGCCAGGGTGGAACCAAGCCAATTCTTTCGGCGCTGGAAACCCACCCTGGTGGGAGTCTGGCCTGCTGCGGGAAACCGATGGCGCCCCAGCTCAGGCAAGCCCGCGATCGTTACGGGCAGATTCTGTTTGTTGCCGTCTGGCGCTGCTCCTGTTGCGGTCGGATTACTTTCTGAGTAGGCCACAGTCGTGTCTTCTGCCCATGTTCAACAGAATCGGGACAGCAGGCGAAAGCTGAGCCACCGTGATGCCCCCCCATAAGAACGCATCTTCTGTTGCACGGAAGACGGCTTAGTATACGGCCCACTTGGAAACAATCCATCTGGCCGCGAAACGCCTTACCCATAGGAGCGACCCCGCGGCGCAAAACGACGCGTCAAGTGCTCAATTTGATCAATGTCGCGCCGGCCGATTCTCGGGCGGAATCTCGAATTTCGCTGTAGGTTGCGAGGGGAGCCTCGTCCTAAGCCGACGTGACCTGTCGCACGATAACTTACATCGTGAAATATAACTTGCATTCTGCAAGTAATATTGATAATTTGTCGCTGGTGCCAGGGAAGCCCAAATCAAAACGCCGGTCCGGGTGTCCGGTAAGTATCTCCCTCGAGATGTTGGGAGATCGCTGGTCGCTGCTGATCATCCGCGATTTGATGATTCGCGGGTTCAGGACATTTCGGGAGTTCCAGGAATCGGGCGAAGGAATTTCGACGAACATCCTGGCGGACCGTTTGCGGAAGCTCGCAGTGGCGAGGATCATCACCGCGGAGGCGGAGGCGACCGACCGGCGAAGGGTGAACTACCGTCTAACCGAAAAAGGGATTGATCTGGCGCCGGTGCTTTTGGAGTTGCTCATTTGGGGGGCGCGGCACGAAGAGACAGGGGCCCTTTGCGCCCTCATCGACGAGATGGCGAAGCATCGCGACAAGGTGCTCGCGGAAGCTCGGCGACGGTGGCGAGAACGCGACTCAACTCCGCTGCTACCGAGCCCTGAGGACGGTGGCGCGGGTTACAGTTCAGCGCGAACCCGCCGGGTGGCTTCACCCTCGTCGCGCGCATGATTTCACGCGCACGAACTACTCAGTCATTGATTAACCAAAGGAGTGCGCTATGCAATTGAATCCTTACCTGTTTTTCAACGGCCAATGCGAGGCTGCATTCAAGTTCTATGAGAAGTGTCTTGGCGGCAAAATCGAAGCCATGATCCTCCATGAGGGTACGCCAGCCGCGGACCAGGTACCCGCCGAATGGCGCAAGAAGATCCTGCACGCCCGCCTGGTTGTGGGCGACCAGGTATTGATGGGTTCTGATGCTCCGCCAGATCGCTTTCAGAAACCACAGGGCTTCTCCGTGTCGCTTGGGGTCAAGGACCCGGCAGAGGCAGAACGCATATTTCTCGCATTGGCGGAAAACGGAAAGGTGCGGATGCCAATCCAGAAGACCTTCTGGGCCGCCCGTTTTGGCATGCTTGTCGATCGGTTCGGCATCCCGTGGATGGTGAACTGCGAAAAAGCTGCGTGATTGATCACGAATAGCGGCTAGCGCAGAGTCTCGCTTCCCAGAGACTCTGCGGCTTTTCGGCGGTGCAAGATCAAGCACCGCAGAGTTTGAAAATACACAAACTCTGCGCTACCCCGCTTGGCGGCGGGGATAAGTTTACACAGACCCGCCAGTTATTGGGAAGCGCAGCAAAAAGGGGCAAAGGAACAAAGTCCTTAAACGACACCGGTTCTATCTGGGCGACTAAGCAGGGAAACTGTCGGCAAAAACCACCGGACAACTCAGAAAGGAGAGACGAATGAGCAGGGTACGAGTACTGGTTGGCACACGCAAGGGCGCGTTCATCCTGGCGTCGGACGGCAAGCGCGAAAAATGGAACGTCAGCGGACCCCACTTTGCGGGCTGGGAGACTTACCACCTGAAGGGCTCGCCCGCCGACCCGAATCGCCTCTATGCGTCGCAAACCAGCGGCTGGTTCGGGCAGATCATCCAGCGCTCAAGCGACGGTGGCAAGACGTGGGAGGCGCCCGGAGGCGGAATGACGATGGTACCCGGCGAAATGCCTCGTGGCGAGAGCAACAAATTCGTCTACGACACAACGCCAGAAACCGGCAAACCCCTCACCACTCACCAGTGGTACGACGGCACGCAGCACCCCTGGGAGTTCAAGCGCGTCTGGCATCTCGAACCGTCGCTGACCGATCCGAATACCGTCTACGCCGGAGTGGAAGACGCCGCCTTGTTCCGGTCGACCGACCGCGGCCAGACCTGGCAGGAGCTCGCCGGACTGCGCGGCCACGGCACAGGGCCCAAGTGGCAAGCGGGCGCCGGCGGGATGTGCCTGCACACAATTCTTATCGATCCGAGCAACCCCGCGCGGATCTACATCGCCATCTCGGCTGCGGGCGCCTTCCGCACCGACGATGCCGGCAAGACGTGGAAACCGATCAACCGGGGACTAAAATCCCAATATATCCCCGACCCGAATGCCGAGGTCGGCCACTGCGTTCACCGCATCGCGTTGCACCGGTCGCGCCCGAACGTGCTGTTCATGCAGAAGCACTGGGATGTGATGCGCAGCGAAGACGCCGGCGATTCGTGGCATGAGGTCAGCGGGAACTTGCCGACCGATTTCGGATTCGTGATCGACGTTCACGCGCACGAGCCGGAGACCATCTACGTGGTCCCGATCAAGAGCGACTCGGAACACTACCCGCCCGAGGGAAAGCTCCGAGTATATCGGAGCCGGACGGGCGGAAACGAGTGGCAGGCGCTCACCAAAGGTCTGCCGCAGCGCGATTGCTACGTCAACGTGTTGCGCGACGCGATGGCCGTCGACTCGCTCGATTCGTGCGGCGTGTATTTCGGCACTACCGGCGGGCAGGTGTACGCGTCGGCCGACGCCGGAGACAGCTGGGCGCCCATCGTCCGAGATCTTCCGGCCGTGCTTTCCGTCGAGGTCCAGACGCTGCCATGATCCGAGTCGTACTCCCGACACATTTGCGGACGCTGGCCCACATTGACGGCGAGGTGAAGCTCGAGGTCGAGGGGCAGGTTACGCAGTGCTCGGTCCTCGATGCACTCGAGGCCCGCTATCCGGTGTTGCGCGGGACGATCCGCGATCACGTCACCGAGCAGCGCCGGCCGTTTGTGAGGTTCTTCGCCTGCGAGCAGGATCTGTCCCACCAACCTCCGGACGCCCCGCTGCCCGACGCGGTCGCGACGGGGGTCGAGCCCTTTCTGGTCGTAGGGGCCATTGCCGGCGGCTAGTAAGCGCAGCGCCCCGATGCATCGGGCCGGCTTTTTATTGTCGATCGAGGACTTCCACAAATCCCATTGGGAAATCGCAGACCCCAAAGAACAGGGCCTGCGCCAGCCGGCCCTTTCCGCACGGGATTGGTATGAAACTATTCCAGCAAGCTATCCCTTCGCCATCAAAGGTAGAACTCACGCAGGAAGGCGATGACAGGGGCTACCCTCGTCTATACCGGAGGAACGATGTCCCGCTTCCACACGCTGCGCAGCACGCCGAGCGCGATGGGTACAGCACCGACGAGGATGAAGATCATGTCCCCCGCCATGCGCACCCATTCCAGCTTGTGGTAGAGGCCCCCCATCAGGAATGTCAGCCGACGCGCGTGCCAGTACCCATTGGCGATGGAGTCCCAGAGTTGGAGAACCCCTCCGGGAAATAGATCCAGGAGAACCATAAGGGCGAGGCCCACGTTAGCACCCCAGAAGCCCACCCTGATGAACTTCTCTGTCCCCTTCCAGACGGCGTCGGACTGCATGGCCCTCAAGCAAAAGACGAGGACCGCCAGCGCCAACATCCCGAAGACACCAAACAGGGCGGCGTGTCCGTGGTTGGGAGTGAGTGTCGTGCCCACCTCGAAGTAAGACACGATCGGCAGGTTGATAAGGAAGCCGAAAATCCCGGCGCCGACAAAGTTCCATACACCGACCGCCATAAGGAAGTAGAGGGCCCACTTCTGGCCGGCGGCGAAATCTCGTCCGCACGCGGAGCACTGCTCGTTCTTCAGCTTGATGAAGTCCCAGGCGTCCAGGGTTAGAAGCGTCAAGGGCACAACCTCCAAGGCGGAGAAGCACGCGGCCAGGCCCATGTTGAGCGTCCCCTGACCGGTGAAATACCAGTGATGGCCCGTACCAATGATCCCGCCGCTGAGGTAGAGGATGGCGTCGAGGTAGATCAGGCGCGTGGCGGTCTTGGTGGTGACTACGCCCATCTGGTGGAACATGATGGCCACGAGGACCGTGGCGAAAAGCTCGAAGAATCCTTCCACCCAAAGATGGATGATCCAGAAACGCCAGTTATCGATGACCGCGAAGTTGCTGTGAGGGCCGTAGAAGAGGGCGGGTAGGTAAAAGACGGGAATGGCCACGGCAGCATAAAGAAAGAGTGCGGACAGCTCACGGTGGTCAGGACTCTTGAAGGCGGGTTTCAAGGCCCGGAACATCAGAAAAAGCCAGAAGAGGAGGCCAGCCGCCAGCAGGAGCTGCCAAAACCGCCCGAGATCCAGGTATTCGGAACCCTGATGCCCGAACCAGAACCAGAGGCGCCCTAGCTTGTCGTTGATGCCCAGGTACTCTCCGAAAAGGCTGCCGAAAACGACTGCTACGAGTGCACCGAGGAGAGCGTAAACGCCAGCTCTTTGGCCACCGGGCTCCCCGCCACCCACCCAGGGCGCCAGGAAAAGGCCGCCGCCTACCCAGGCCGTTGCGATCCAGAAGATGGCGAGTTGGAGGTGCCAGGTGCGTGCCAGAGTGTAGGGCAGGAACCGAGCGATGTCGAAGCCGTAAAAGCCTCCTGGCTCCACGCGGTAGTGGGCAAGCGCGCCTCCCAGGAACGATTGCGCCAGGAATAGGAGCGCCACCACGGCGAAGAACCACCCGGTGGCCCATTGGCTAGGTGTCAGTGTCAGAGCCGTGGGAGCGGGGTGCGTGATGTGGGCGGTATCGCCCTCACCCTTCCAGCCCAGATAGTCAAACTTGCCGACCATGAAGAGGATTAGGCCCAGACCCCCCAGGAGGGTGATGAGGCTCAAGGCGCTCCAGACATAAGCCTCAGCGGAGGGCCGGTTGCCCACCGTGGGCTCATAAGGCCAGTTGTTCGTGTAGGAATAGTCCTTGCCCGGCCGGTTCGCCGAGGCAGCCCAGGCGGCCCACGCGAAAAAGGCGCTCAGCGCTTTGAGCTCCGTGGGATTCTTAATATAGCTGGCAGGCAGTCCAGGGGCGGCGCCCCTCTTGGTGAAGTAATCGCTCCATTCGGCCGTTTGGCTGCGAGAGGCCGCCACCTCCCCGGGTGTGAGGAGGAGCGTCCGTGAGGCCGGTTCGTACCGGTTCTCCTTAAGAACCCTCCGCACCTGCGCGGATGCGACGATTTGCTCATCAGGCGAGAGCTGTGCGAAGGGTCTGCCGTACTTCTCCACGGCGATCGTATCCCGAGTCACCTCGCTGAGTCTGTGCAGATACTCGGCGCTGTAGTCAGGGCCTAGATAAGCCCCGTGACCCCAAAGGCTCCCGTGTTCCATGAGGCCGTACTTAAAGAAGACCTCCTGGCCTTCTTGGATATCGGCTCCCGTGAACACCACATTTCCCGCCGCATCCACGGCCCTCTCGGGAATGGGAGGAGCGTTCGTGTAGGTCAAGACGGTTACGAAAGATAGAACCGAGAAGCCACCGATCATGACGAGAATCGCCGAGTGTCGCCACCACGGAGAGAGACCCGTAGCACTGCCGGACATGTCTGCCATTTCATGCCCCCATTTAATTGTTGCCTTGGATGCTGGTCCTTCTCGATCTTATTGACTTACTTCCAAAAGCCATGCGAATCCGATTGAGCGTTTGTTCTGACCTGCTGAGGATGAGGCCTCTTAGCGGGTCACCTTCTCCGAGTGGCGATCCTGATTTCCTGAGCCACTTTTTCGTCGCTGACAAGAAGCACCATCACCCCCCACAACAGCCAGCGCAGCTATCGCGACCCCAAGATGTCCGGTCCTTCGGCTCAGGAGGAAGCGGCACGACAGGTCCAGCTGGCCGACACCTTTCGAAGCAAGTAAGGCAACTACGACTTTTCACTTGGGTAAGAACTCTACAAGCATCTTATCCATCATCGCGTGCAGTCGTTCGTGGGTGCCGACTCCCATCTTGTCAACTTCCAGCTTTTCGAAGTCTTCGGCGAGCTGTTCCTGCTCACCGGGAGTGAGCAGTCGTTCCGCCATCATGAAGAGGACATTGTTCTCCTTTTCGATGTGACCGCGGAGCAGACCGACATAACCTCGTGCGGCCCCCGCCCACCGCGAGCCTGAGCCCGCGAGACGAGATTCCGTGCCCCGAGCAGCATCGCCCATCTGCCGGATGAGCGAACGCCCTTCCTCGTGTTCACGGAGCAGCACACCGATGGGTCCCCCCGTCCGAGGAATTCCTTTCTGTTCAAGCAACGGGAACAACAAGTCCTCTTCCTTTCCGTGGTGGCACTGGTCGGCGAACAGGCGGAAGAACTCTTGAAGGTTGGCTAGAACTTCCTGCCTCACGGCCTCGCCTTGTTCGAGACGATTGGCTACCTTTTCGGTAACCTCCAACATCTTCAGGATCGCCTCATGCTCGTGTCGCAGAACCTTTGTAGCTGTAGCCATTACTCCTCCTAAGGTCTCGACCTTCTCGACGCTACTAGCCATCGTTTTAGCCGGAACTTCCATTTTGGCCTTCCGGCGCCTGAGAGTATACACCCCTCATCTTCAATCAAGCCTTCCCCCGCGCGGTTTTTCTCTCCGGGAGGGTCCGAGCGGCCGTCCGCTGCCCTCCATGAGTCCTGAACACCTGTCCTTCTCCATCAGTTTTTCAGGGGGTAGTCATGGGGTCAGTGCAGTCCTGAGCGTGGCCTTTTTTGATGCTCGATGCCCCAGCGGCAACCGCACGTAGTGAATCTGGATGGGGCACGCCACGCGCCGTACGGTACGTGGCACGCCGCTACCGTCGCCTTGCCCAAGGCAAAATTGTTGTAACTCGACCGCCGCCCTCAGGCCTCGCACCGTTCACGGGGTGTCGGGATTCTGGGCGGGAGCGATTTCGCTGAGCCGCTTGAGGTCGAGCACCATTTCGCCCCGAGAGTCCGCCTCGAAAGCGGGGACGAAGCGCGCTCCCCAGGCCACCTCTTCGTAGCGGTAGGAGTGGCGCACGTGGACCGTTTGGAAGAACGTATCGTCGAAAGCCTTAATCAGAATCAGAACCTCGGCCTGCTGCCGGGCGAGGTGACCGGCGGTCTGACCCCAGAGCGGGCTGGCTTCGTCGATGGGATGAACGACCGTCCAGGTGAGCGGCAGGAACTGGACGGAGGCGCGTTCGAGCGTGAGAGGCTTGTACTTGCGCAGCAGTCCGTGGTCTGAGGGTTCCACGGTCATCAAGAGTACCCGCGCTTCAATCTCCATCAAATTATTACTGCGCCGGTTCGCGACGCGGAATTGCAGGCTGGTGCCGCCTTGATAGGGCGCTACTACCATCTGCCGGCTGAAGGCGAGGCGCGCCGCGGGCCTCGAAAATCGTCCGAAGAGCAGGCCGGTGCCGATGGCAAACGCCATCAGTCCCAGAAGAGCTTGTAACGCCGCCACCAGGTTGGCGGGAACGCCCTCGGGAGAGATCCGGCCGTATCCCACGGTGGTGAAGGTTTGGGCGCTGAAGAAAAAGGCACTTAGAAAACGGCCCAACGGCGTGCTGGTGTTGGCGCCCTGCAAGTGCTCGACGCCAATCCCCAGGTACACGAAGGCAAACACCAGGTTGGCAATCACAAACCCAGCAAAGATAATGGCCAAGAAAAGGGGCCAGGAAGTGTTGATCATGAAAAGATAGGGATGTACATCCCGCCAAGTGGCGCCGCGCCGGCGAACATTGAATTGGCCATCGGGATTGATGATTCGATGTAAGTCGCCGCGGTACTTTTCTGTAAAGCCGGGGTCGAACGAAGGCTTGTCCATAATTGCCGATGATAGAAGGGCCAAGATGTTGATGCCCAGCAGCGTCCAGGGCCGATTATCGATGTGGTCGCCCTGCCAACTTCTGGCGATGGTGCTTGGATCGCGGCGTAATCTGCCACGATAAGGCCCTGGAAGCGTGCGCGGCGTCCAGTAGTTGAAGACCTCGCTCTACGCTTTGGCCTTTATCACAGATCGTTGGCGGAGAGGGGAGCTATGCCAAACGTGATCGCTCCGTAGATCGCGCTCCCCCGCGATGCGGGGACCTCCTACCTCGGTGTCTGCTGCTTCAGGAACGTCCCCTGCTCGAGTTCCTTGAATGCCTGCCGAAGCTGTTCTTGCGTGTTCATCACGATCGGGCCGTACCACGCCACGGGCTCCTCAAGCGGCTTTCCCGAGACCAGGAGGAACCGGATTCCGTCGTCCCCAGCCTGTACCGTAACTTCGTCGCCGCGATCAAAGAGCACGAGCGAGCGGTTCTCCGCTTCCGCGGGAGGGGCCGTGTCCGCCCATCCCACACTCTCGGTCGGTACCGCCAGGGGACCCGACGCGTTGCAGAACTTTCCAGCCCCGGCGAAAACGTACGCGAAGGCGTGGCGAGTCGTCTCGACCGGCAAGGTCTTCCTCTTGCCTGGCGAAACAACCACATCGAGGTAGATCGGGTCGGCGGCGACCCCATCCACGGGGCCGCGCTTCCCCCAAAAGCTTCCGCAGACGACGCGAACCTGGGTACCGTCGTCGTCGGTGATCACAGGGATGCCGGGCGCCTTCACCTCCTGGTAACGAGGCGCTGTCATCTTGAGCGAAGACGGGAGGTTCCCCCACAACTGGAAACCATGCATTCGTCCGTTTGGATCGCCTTTCGGCATCTCCTGGTGAATGATCCCGCTACCCGCCGTCATCCACTGGACGTCGCCCGCGCCGATGGCACCGCTGTTCCCGAGGCTGTCGCCGTGTTCGACGGTTCCCGCGAGGACGTACGTGATGGTCTCGATCCCGCGGTGGGGATGCCATGGGAAGCCAGCCAAGTAATCCTCCGGACGGTCATTGCGGAAGTCGTCGAGGAGGAGAAACGGGTCGAAGTCCGACGTGTTGCCGAAGCCGAACGCGCGGCGCAGGTGAACGCCGGCGCCCTCCAGAGTCGGCTTGGCCTTGATCAGCCGTTTGATCGGTCGAAGAGACATATTGTCCTCCAGCACCAAGAGTCTACGCTGTTGAACGCAGGGCTGCAAGTGCCTCGGTCCTCCCGCCTCCGCGGACGCCGTCCCGGGAAGTTCTTTTAAGGGCGTCAGGGCGCAGTTCACACCTTGCCCGACGAAAGTCGCAAAGAGCATTCTGGGGATGCTACGCTTTCGGCCGTGTCACGGCGGGCTCGGACAACATCAGACTTGTGGCAGCCGCTACGCGCAGCCCGGAAAGTAACTTCCGTGTCGGCGACGATACGCCCGGAGTGAGTCAAGGGGCACGGGTCTAGCACCTTTACAGGCTGGGTTAGTACTAGCCGCTGGCACGGCTGACGCAACCGGGGGCTTTTTTCTGAGGCAGATACGCACTAGTACCAACTTGGTTTAGTTCGCGCATTTTCAAGTCATTGAAATCAAAGCACGACTGTGACCAGTTTCGTGCGCCAATTAAACCAAGCAAGTACTAGCGACAGGGTTATACAAAGAATGCTTCTGTGACCCCATTTCGTCAACGGATACTGTTGATGTCCTGGTTCTCAAGCACATGTTTTGGGGCACCGAGCTTGGCGATTCTGATCATCGCACGGCCTACCTGTTCCGTCGTCGTCACGTACTTTGGCAAGAGGGCCTTCCACACGGGATAGAGCGGCGCCATCACAGCGTAAAGCGCCCTGTACAGTTTCGTCTTCGACTGAATTCCGTGCATCGGCTGGATAAATGCGGGACGCAACATGTACTGCGCCTTGAAGGGCAGCCGAAGCAGTGCGTTTTCGGTCTTGCCCTTCACGCGCGCCCACATAACGCGACCGCGCTCGGAGCTGTCGGTGCTCGCTCCCGACACATAGAGGAACGTCATGCCTGGGTTTAGCTTGGCCAAGGTTTGCGCAGCTGTCATCGTGATGTCGTACGTCACGCGTTGATATTCCTGCTCGGTCATTCCTACTGAGGAGACACCAAGACAGAAGAAGCACGCGTCATAACCCGAGAGGCTCCCCGCGATGGCCGAGAAATCGGAGAAGTCCTTGTGCACGATTTCGTGCAGCTTATCGTGCTGTTGCCCCGTCGCGCTGCGCCCAATCGTGAGGACGCTTTCCACGTCGCGATCGAGCAAGCTTTCTCGCAACACACCCTGCCCGACCATACCCGTAGCCCCAAAGAGAATGATCTTCATGTCGAATGGCCTCTCCGTTCCAGCGGGTTCTCGGGGTGGCCATTATTCTACCGCGGTGACCACCCCAACCGCAGGTGTTGCGATCCATCCGGGCGGCGTCCGAACGCCGTTCTCCTGCTGGGTGCGCTCGCGAACATGCGATCGCTCATCGAACGTCTCGGTCATGATCCTCTGCCAGATGCAGTGGTAAGCAGCGCGGCCATCATTCCTCCCGAGCAACGGCGCACTTGGAAACAATCCACATGGTCGTAAAACCCCTTACGCGTTGGAGTGGCCCCGCTGCGCAAGGCGACACGTCAAGGGTTCGATTTGATCAAGGTGCGCCCGGCGCACGTCCGCTGTGTGTCCAGTGGGCCTCCAACACGGGCTTTGAGGCTTGCCCAAACTGAGCATTCAAAATGAAGCGCGTGCTCGGTTCTGTGTCGAACGACGTAGGAGCGCTGCCCGAAAGGGAGAAACTCGAATCCCGGAGGAGATAAGCGGTGCTACTCGAATGTGGGCGCCGCGGACCGAACTCATCAAAACGGAATATCGTCGTCGCGGATGTCGGGTTCGGGAGGTGCGCCGGGTTCCGCAGCAGGAGCCGGCTCCGCGGCGGGGCGCTCGGGCGTGGCGCGTTCCATGCCGGCAGCGGCCATGCGGTCGGAGTCGGCTTTCGACCCCAGCATTTTCATGTCGCGGGCAACGATCTCGTACGCGGTGCGCTTATTACCGGCTTGGTCTTCGTACTGGTGGCTGCGGATCGAGCCTTCGATGTAGACCTGTTTGCCCTTGGTCAGGTACTCACCGCAGATTTCCGCCAGTTTGTTCCAGGCCACGATGTTGTGCCACTCGGTGCGCTTTTGCTGTTCGCCCGTGCGGTCCTTGAAGCTCTCGTCGGTCGCGAGCGAGAACTTGGCGACCGGCGCGCCGCTGGGGGTGTACTTGACTTCTGGGTCTTTGCCCAGCCGGCCAATCAGGATGACTTTGTTGACGGAGCCAGACATGAGAACCTCTCCTTCTTTGCGGGGATGCGAAGGGTACGAGTCACGAAGCTTGCACGACGCTTCCGGCCGGCGCAGCACGCGGGGTCAATTGCTTTTCCGATGCGGGGGCACGCTGCTGATACCGAGCTTTTTCAGCCGCTCGCGCGCCAAGTCGGCTTCGCGTGAATCCTGGAAGCGCTGGATCAGGGAGCGCAGTTCCTTGACGCCCGCCGATTTCTGGTCGAGGGCCAGCAGGGCATAGCCCTTCTTGAGCTGGGCCGCCGCCAACTTGTTGCCGGTGGGATAGCGCTCAATGCACTTATTGTACTCATCGATGGCCTGCGTGTAGTTCCCCTGGCTGTAGTAGCAGTCGCCAATGTAGAACTGCGCATTCGAGGCCCGATCGCTGTCGCCATAATACTTGAGATAATCTTGAAAAGACTGAACGGCGAGTTGGTATTGCCCGCCGTTGTAATAACTCAAACCCGAATTGTAGAGCGAATCCGCGTCCGGCGCCGTGCCGGGCTTGGTTGCACCCGTGGGGCTGGTCGGATTCGTTCCGGGTTGCGGTGCTCCGGTGAGGGGGAGCGTCTGGAGAATATTCTGGGTCTGGGTCATCTGGTCGCTCAGCTTGGCCAGCCGCGCCTTGGCCTCTTCCAGGCTCTCGCTCAACGCCTGGATCTGGCTGGTCAGGGAGTCGAAGCGCGCATTGGTAGAAGCCAGATTCTGCTGCATGGTCCCGCGCAGATCGTTGATCGTGACCTTCATGGTGTTGACGTTGTCGTTGGCTTGCTCGATCAGTGTTTTCAAGACCGCGGTTTGCGTATCGACCGTCTTCTGAAGGTTTTGGACGGCCTGCTGCAGCTGATCGAGTTGCTGCATCATCTGGACAGTTTCCTTGTTCACGCCGTAAGCGGGCTGAACCCTCGCGCCCAGGAGGGCGAAAACAATCAAAGCCAGAATGGTTCGTTTTTTCAAAGTGGCTACGTCCTCGCTAAGATAGAGATGTAACTTTCGCCAGTCTACCCTCTTGGTGCGGTCCGGGTCAACCGGCTCGGGAGGGGGTGGGGGGAGAAGGCCTCACGGATGCTGCTCTGCCCGGATGGGGCAGGCACACCGCACCCTGCGCGGGCACAGCACGGCGTGTTCAACAGCTTTGCCCTGCGAGTGGACTGAAGGCAGCCGGGAGCCCGGTTGGACTCCCGGCTGATTCCGCCTACTTGGATTCGGCGCCGAAACGGAAGTGCGCATGGCGGTTTTGCTGCCAGCACTCCTCCGCGTGGTCCTGACACACCGGACGGCTCTTGCCGTACGAAATCGTCGAGACCCGGTCTGCAGACACACCCGCGTTCACCAGGAAGTTTTTGGCGGCGGTGGCACGGCGGTCGCCGAGGCCCAGGTTGTACTCTTCGCTGCCACGCTCGTCGCAGTGACCCTCGACGGTGAACTTGATGCTCTGATGGTCTTTGAAGAAGCTCCCATCAGCGGTCAGGGTCTGCTCAGCGTCGGGGCGAATGTCGGACTTGTCATAATCGAAGAACGCGTCTTTGACGTTCTGACCAAACAAGTCCTCCTCACTGATCTCCTTCACCGGCGGTGGGGGCGGCGGTGGGGGCGGTGGGGGAATCGTCACGGTGACACGGGCGGTGGCACTCTGCGTGCCGCCCGGGCCGGTGGCGGTCAGGGTGTACGTGGTCGAGTCCTGTGGGGTGACGGACGAGGAACCCTGCGCCTGGACTTTACCCACTTCCGGTTGGAGATCCAGGTCAGTGGCGTTCTGAGAGGTCCAGCTCAACGTGACGGACTGGCCTTTCTCAACGGTGCTCGGCTCTGCGGTCAACGTCACGGTGGGGGCCGGCGGTGGCGGCGGTGGCGGTGGCGGTGGGGGCGGGGGAGCCACCACCTTCTTGTGGCAAGCGCCTGCCAGTAGAACGACTCCCAGGATTCCGACGAGAACCGCAAGACTGCGTTTCTTCTGTCGCATGCTCAATCCTCCTTGGTCGGCTAGAAATCCTCGTGATCCCATGGATGCATGGAGCTACCAGGAATTACCCCCCTTTGTGCCAGGCTCGGTGCAATATAACTACCCAGCCCCAGGGGGGATAAGGACATTATGAAATTCCAGATACTACCATCAAAACAGAACAAAACACAACGGCTTGCTTTGAAGATATTTCGCCTTGTGACGATTCGCCGTCGTGTGAATCCTGCCGGTTTTTGCGGAGGGCCGGCTGACTTGCCGCCCTCTTCGTCCCCCCGAAGGGGGCAACCGGCGTCTGTCAGAAGGCTCGCATTGCGATACATTTCCTTTTGCTTGGCCCTCTGGGCGCCCCTCCTGTCATCCTAATCCCGCCGTGCGGGAGAAGGACCTCTGCATTACCCTTGCCTCGGTGAAGAAGACCTTCTCTCACTTAATGCCGGGATTCTTTGGTCGTCCGCCGCGGCGGACTCCCTCGGAATGACAGCTCCGGCGAATTTTTCAGCATGCTGCTAATTCGACCAGTTGGGGTTCCAGTTTTCTCCATCCTGGGTCAGTTGCTTGGGATCCTGGCCGTTCGCGAGCATCGTCCACACCTGGCGGGATCCTGACCGCGTGGATTCAAACGCCAGATGGCGGCCGTCCGGCGACCACGTGGGATGCTCATTGCGACCGGCGTCGTGCGTTAACTGAATAATTCGGCCGCTGGCGATTTCCATGACGTAAACATCATAGGTCCCGGTGTCGGTGACGCGCCAATGGAAGGCCATGAAAAGCCCATTCGGGGACCAGGACGGGCTGCTGGCGTCTCCGCCCAGGGTCGTCAAGCGACGCAGGTTCGTGCCGTCCGCCGACATGATGTAAATCTGCGGCGAACCGCTCCGATCCGAGACGTACGCGATTTCGTTCCCGGTCTTGGGATTCCACGCCGGAGAAATGTCGACGCCGGGAGAGAACGTGAGGCGCTGCAGGTTGAACCCATTGGGATCGGAAAGGTAGATCTCCGGGTCGCCGCTCATGCTGGAGCAAAAGGCGATTCTCTTCCCGTCGGGGGACCACGCCGGAGTCGTGTTGAGTCCCTTGTACGTCGGGAAGGGAATGCGCCGGTTGGTTTCAAACGAAAAGAGGTAGATTTCCGGGTTGCCCGAGGCATAGCTGGTAAACGCCAGCCGGGTGTTGTCGGGCGACCAGCGCGGCGTGGTGGACATTGAGCCATAGCTGGTGATGGGATGCTGATTGAAGCCGTCATAGTCCATCACCCAGATTTCGGCGTGGCGGGTGCGATTGCTGGCGAACGCGACGCGTGTCAGGTTGATTCCAGGAACGCCTCCGCCCAGAGCCTGGATGATCTCATTGGCGAAGCGGTGGGCGGCCTCGCGCGTGGAGACCTCATTTAAGGTGGCAACGTAACGCTTGGCCAGCACGCCGGGGTTGGCTTGGTTGCCGAGATCAAAGAGCCGCGCCGTGACGACCAGGTTGGAGTTGATATTCTCGGTCTTTCCGAAGACCAGCATCTGGGCGGAAGCGGGAGGACTCGTCCAGGCCGTGAAGTCCACGTCCAGCGGCTCCTCCGGCAGCTTCACGGGATAGTAGCTCTTGCTGACCAAGTCAAAGATTCCGGCTTTGTCGAGGTCGTTCCAGAGAACCTGGTTGAACTCCTGCGTTAGACTGACCAGCGACTGTTCGACGGACTTGGGAGGAAGCTCCGCAACCGCCAGCCGGATTTTAGGCGCGCCGAGGTTGATGCCGGTGCTGAACCAGTCCTGACTTTGTGCCGAACGCGAGATGCAGAAGAGTGAAAAGACGACGGCAACAACGAGGAGGAATGGAAACGTGATTTTGTGCCAGCTCATCATCGTGACGGGCTCCAAATATACTGGGATGCGCACTGGTTTGCAAGCAGATGTCTCATAATGTGATATATTCTCCGGTCGATGCGGCGGGCAATTCTCACGCCTACCGGCGGTGAAAATCAAAATAAAACTCGACTTTCACGCTTCCGATCGGATAGTCGGGCGGCAAAGGAGCCAGCGGGTTGGAAGCGAGAATGGCGCGCAGCGCCGAGCGATCCACCTCGGGAACGCCACTGGGTTGCGTCATCTGGAGGCCGCTGATGCTCCCATCGCGTGAGATCTCAAAACTGACGTAAACGCGCGGAGCCGCCACGATGTTGGGACTAATTGTGGAAAGCAGCCAGTTGGCGCTGATGCGATTCCGCACCGCGCCCACATACCAGGCGTAACGCTCGCCGAAACTCCCGCCCTCACCCATGCTGAGGCCGCCCGATCCTGCCGCATTCACCACCTGCGTGTAGGTCATCGTGGGCGCGCCGCCCTGACCGAACGGGATGGCGTTGGGTGGCGGCTCGATTTGGGCCTTCTGGATCCGCTTGTTGATCCTCTCCGCCTTTTCGGGTTTCACCGCTTCCTTGAATTTGGGGATCTCTTCCGCCTGTGGGGGGGGTTCGACCTTGGGCTCAGGCTCCGTTTTATATAGCCCGGTGTTCTGGGTCGCCACCGCGCCAGGAGTGGAAAGCATGGGAGCGGGCAGCGGAATCCCCGGCAGAGAGGTGACCACGCCCATGTGGGTCGCGTCACCCATGCCCCATTTCTGGCCCCAGCCGCCTCCGAAGCGGGGGCCAAACGTCGCGTAGCCGAGAACGGTCAAAAAGAGGAGCACGTGCACGGTCAGGGAAAGGAGCAGCGTGCCCCGCAGGGTTTCGCGGCGCTCGTCAAACAACGCGATGGGTTGCGTGCTCATGGCGTGCTGTCCAGCCTGGTGCCGTGCCAACTGATTTGGGCTAATCCCGGACTGTGCAGAATGTGGGTCCAGTACATGGGCAAATCAAGTTGGAACGGCACTAGGACCCCGGCTTGGTCTCCAATGGTTCCGTGACGATATTGAGATCGGTGAGATTGGCTTGCTTCAGCGCATCCACGACCTGCGCGAACGCCCCGAAGGGTACATTCTGGTCGCAACGGACAAACACGGGTTGTGTGCCGGCGCCCTTTAGTTGATCGAGGACGTAGACCCCGAGCCGGTGGATATTAACGGGGTCATTACCGACATAAATATTCTGCTTCTTATCGACAGTGACGACGACCTTCTCGTCGGAAACCACTTTGACGGTTTTGGTCTTGGGAAGGTCCACTTCGATCCCCGATTCGAGAATCGGCGCCGTAAGCATGAAGATAATCAGCAGCACCAGGACCACGTCGACGAACGGCGTGATGTTGATGTCGGAAAGGGAAGTCTGGGTTCTACCTTTTGGGTTGGTGAAAGCCATCGTTTACCTCGTGAGGGGGCTCATTGCCCAGCGCGCGGGAAGCGGGCGGCGGGCAGACGCCCAGCCGGAACTCTGGAGTCATCCTTCCGTGAAATACCGCTCGGTCATGTTGAGGAACTCCAGGGAGAAGTCGTCCATCTGCGTCCCAAACTCTTTGATGCGCTGAAGAAAAATGTTGTAAGCGATCACCGCAGGAATGGCTGCGAACAATCCTGCCGCGGTGGTGATCAGCGCTTCGGAAATGCCCGGAGCCACGCTGCGCAGCGAAGCCGTGCCGGCGGTTCCCATGCCATGGAAAGCATCGATGATGCCCCAGACGGTTCCGAACAACCCCACGAAGGGCGTCACCGCGCCTGTGGTAGCGAGCCACGTCAGCCATTGTTCCAGGCGGCTCAGTTCGCCGGAGGCGCCGATCTGCAGGGCCCGCCGCACCGCTTCCAGGCTGCGGATCCGTGGCTTGCCCGGGTTCTCGGCCAGGACAGCTTGGCTCTCGATTTCGCGGTATCCGGATTGGAAGACCTCCGGAAGCGGGCTCTGCTGCAGGCTCCGGCAATAAGCACGAATCTCCGACAATTTCTTGCTCTGCCGGAACACTTTCAGGAATTCCTTCGATTCGCGCCGGGCGGCCCTGAAGCTGCCATACTTCTGGAGAATGATCGCCCAGGAGAGGATCGAAAACGCCAGCAGGATGAACAAGACGATTCTGGCCACCAGCCCCGTGTTCGCCAAAAGCTGCCACACTTCGCCTTGATAGAAATTCTGGTAGAACATCAGCAGAGCAGCAGTCAATTAACCTCCTTATAAAGGCGGGGAATGTGACACAAGCCCATCTTTTGAAGCTAGCACAGGGACAGGAGGCAGTCAACGAAGGAAGGGGCACAGAGCGGCAGGTGGCATGTGGGGTCTTCGCCGATCTACCACGCGCCACCTACGACCTACCTTCTGTGTCTCCGTTCCCCTGATGTGATAGACTCTAACGCACAATACCATGCTGCGCGAAATTCACATTCAGAATTATGCCGTCATTGATAACCTGGCCGTGGAATTCGGCCCGGGCTTGAACCTGCTCTCGGGGGAAACGGGCTCCGGCAAGTCCATCCTGGTGGATGCACTCGGACTGGCGCTGGGCGGCCGCGCTTCTCCGGAAGTGATTCGCACCGGGCAGGATCGCGCGCTGGTTACCGCCGTCTTCTTATCCGAGGGAAAAGCTCCGTGGTCCGATTGGCTGGAGGAATATGGCGTGGCGCGGAGCGAAGAGGGCGAGCTGATCCTGCGGCGTGAACTTCAAGCCGGCGGCAAGAGCCGGATGCTCGTGAACGATCAACCCGTGACTTTGGGGGCCGTCAAGTCGCTGGCTCGGGGCTTGGTGGAAATGCACGGGCAGAATGAGCACGTTGTGCTCTTCGCGCGCGAGGCCCAACTTGGCCTCCTCGACCAGTTCGCGGGAGTAGAAGCGGACCTGGAGAGCGTCCGCGCACTTCACTCGCAGCGTCGCGAACTCGAACAGGAACTCGACAGCCTGAGCCACAACGAACAGGAGCGGTTGCGAACGATTGACCTTCTCAGCTTTCAGGTACGCGAACTCGAGCAAGCACGGCTGGCTCCTGGTGAGGACGTCCGCTGGGAAGAGGAGCGGCGAATTCTTTCCAACCTGGAGAAAATCCGTGCCGCCGCCGCGAGCGCGTTCGCAGAGCTTTACGAGGACGAGGGCGCGGCGGTTTCGCGCCTGGCGGCCGCCGCGCGGCAGCTCGAGGAGCTGCGCCGGTACGATGCCGCCATTGAACCTCAACTCGAACCCCTGGCCGCGGCGCGGGCCACCCTGGAAGACATCGCCGCGTTCCTGCGCGACTATGTGGGAAACCTGGAAGCTAATCCGCAGCGCCTGGAAGAAATCGAAGACCGACTGGCGTTGATCGACCGGCTGAAGCGGAAATACGGTGACACCGTGGAAGCCATCCTGGCTTACGCGGTCGAGACGCGCCAGCGGCTGGCCAGCCTCGAACACGCCGACGAGCGGCGGGAAGTGGTTCGGAAGGAACTGGAAAAGGCGTCCGACGAGTATCGGAAGGCAGCCGAGGCGCTCTCCGAAAAGCGGCGCGAGGCGGCGCGGAGGCTGGTGAAACTGGTGCGCGAGGAACTGGCGCAGCTCGGGATGGAAAAGACCCGCATGGAAGTGAACTTTGCCAGTACGCCGGAAGGCCACGGCGGCCCGACTGGAATCGACGAAGTGGAATTCCGCCTTTCGCCCAACCCCGGGGAAGAATTACGGGCGATGGAAAAGATTGCCTCGGGGGGCGAAATCTCGCGTCTGATGCTGGCGCTGAAAACCGTGGTGGGGCAAGCACGGGCGAACCGCAGCGCGCGGGGGTCTGGGCGCGGCGCACCGACGTTTATTTTCGACGAGGTCGATTCAGGGATCGGGGGGCGCGTGGCGGAGTCGGTCGGCCAGCGGCTGAAGCGCTTGGCGCGTGACGCGCAGGTCCTGTGCGTTACCCACCTTGCGCAAATTGCCTGCTTCGCGGATCACCATTTCTACGTCGAAAAATCCGTGCGCGGCGGCCGCACCGTGACGACCGTCAAACCGTTGGAGGGTGAAAAGGACCGCGCCGAAGAGCTGGCGCGGATGCTCTCCGGCAGCCAGATCACCGACGCCGCCCTGACGCACGCCGCCACCATGCTGCGCCAGGCGGCGGGGTGAGGATGATGCGTAGCGCCGCCGTCCCTGCGGCGTGGTCTAACGCCGGCAAGTTCGATTTCAGGACTCCGGTTGAGTCCGTCGGACTCCAGAAACCGGAGACCCCGGCAGGTCGGGGCAGGTGCCCGGCGCGGCGATAAGTTGATTCGACAAGCCTGAACGTGAGGCGAACCTCGCTACTCAAAGCGCAGGTTTCGGGCTATACTGGATTTGCAGGGTGAGTGCCACTCCATGGGGAATGATCTGATTCAGATCGGCAGGGTCCAGCCGCAGCAGAGTTTGGCGCCCGGCGTGTCGGCGGCGCCGGTACGGGTGGCCGCCACAGAAATCGCGGGCGGTAGGACCTTCTACTTGGAGACCTTCGGCTGCCAGATGAACGTCCACGACTCCGAGAAAGTGGCGGGTATGCTGATGGCGCGGGGTTATCGCCCGGTGGATTCTCACCAGGCTGCAGATATCATTCTTTACAATACCTGCAGCATTCGGGAAAAAGCCGCCCAGAAAGTCTTCTCGCGTTTGGGAGCCTTCCGCAAGGACCGCCCGGGCGCAGGGAAGATCATCGGCGTGCTGGGTTGCGTGGCACAGCAGGAAGGCGAGCGCTTTTTCGAGCGCGCGCCGCAGGTCACTTTGGTATGCGGCTCGGCGAGCTACCCAAAACTCCCCGACCTGCTCGACCAGCTCGAGTCCGGCAACCGGCGCGTGAGAGGCCTGGGGCTCGACACCGAGGATTGCTTTGAGACCGAGCTCACGCGCCGCGACAACCGCTATCGCGCCTACCTGACGATTATCGAGGGATGTGATCAGCGCTGCGCCTTCTGCGTTGTGCCGATGACGCGCGGGCCGGAGCGGAGCCGTTCCAGTGCGAAGATTCTTGCCGAGTGCCGGCGGCTCGTCGACGAGGGTTATACCGAGATTCAGCTTCTGGGGCAGATCGTAAACGCCTGGCGGGACCCATCGCCTGCAGGTTGGAGCTTTGCGGACCTGCTGGCGCGCGTGGCGGAGATCCCCGGCCTTCGACGCGTACGGTTCACTACCTCGCACCCGCGCTATTTCACACCCGAGATCGTCCAGGCCATTGATTCTCACCCCGCGCTCTGCGATGAGATCCACCTGCCCGTGCAGGCGGGTTCCACCGCAGTCCTGGAACGCATGCGGCGCGGCTATTCGCGCGAAGAATATCTGGAGAAAATCCATTGCATCCGCCAGGCGCAGCGTGGTATTAGCCTTTCGACCGACATCATCGTCGGCTTTTGTGGAGAAAGCGAAAAGGATTTTGAGCAGACGCTCGCGCTGCTCGCTAACGTTGAATACGATCAGATTTTCTCGTTCAAGTTTTCTCCGCGGCCCGACACCGCCGCACTGGGATTCTTCGACACCGTTTCAGAAGAGGAAAAAGGGCGCCGGCTGACGGTTGTGCAGGAGCTGCAGCGCCAGATTCAATTACGCCGCAACCAAGCGCTGGTCGGACGGGATTTGGAAGTCCTGGTGGAAGGATATCAGCCGCGCCTGGGTCAGGCGGTGGGGCGAACCACCCACAATCGGGTGCTCAACTTCCCGGGTGTGCCCGCCGATATAGGTCGCTATGTGCAGGTGCGGGTGACTTCGGCTGGGCCGAACAGCCTGGTGGGCGAACGCGTGGCTCGGGCTCAAGGCGGTGCGGCGAGCGCGTGATTCTTCCGGGAATCCGCTGCCGGCTTGGTGAGCGGCGGCACGGGCGGAGCGGAGGGGAGCATGGAAGTTGAAATGAAAATCCGCGGTCTGGTCATGGACCCCGTCACCAACATGCCCATTGTCATCTTGAAGGATGTGAATGGCACGGCGGTGCTGCCCATCTGGGTGGGGATTTATGAGGCGAACGCCATCGCCCTGGAGATCGAAAAGGTCACCACCCCCCGGCCCATGACGCACGATCTGCTCAAAAATCTACTGCTAGGCCTCGAAACGCACGTGCAGAAAGTTGTGGTGAGCGAGCTCCGTGATGATACCTTCTATGCGTTGATCTGGGTTGAAAGGGACGGCCAGATGATGTCGATCGATTCTCGACCCAGCGACGCGCTGGCCCTTGCCCTGCGCGTGGATTGCCCCATCTATGTTGAGGACGAGGTGTTGAAAAACTCGAAGCTCTCCGGGAACGCCAGCGACAAGGTTAGTAGTGAGGAATTGCGAAAGTGGCTTGAGAACTTGAACGACGAGGACATGGGGCGTTATAAGATGTAGGCGGTGGCCGGACGTCTCTTCCAGGCCGCGGCAAGGCCTGGGGAGATACCTGAACCTGCTTGCCGGAGTTCGGAGTGGCCGCAGTCGTAATTGCCATAGCGAACCAGAAGGGCGGAGTCGGAAAGACGACGACTGCCGTGAATCTGGCTGCCGCCTTTGCGCTCAAGAACCGGCGGACTCTGCTCATCGATCTCGACCCGCAAGCCCACAGCTCGGTGACGTTCTACTCGCCCGAGGAAATCACCACTTCCATCTACGACGTGCTCGCCGACCACCGCGTGAGTATGGCGGATGTCGTGCGTCCCACCAAGGTGGCGAACCTTTGCCTGGTGCCCGCCAAGATTGCCTTGGCCAAGCTGGAAGGGAATTTGGTGGGGCAGTTCGACGGCCCCTACCGGTTGAAAGACGCCTTGACGAACGTGAAAAACGATTTTGACCTGATTGTCATCGACACGCCGCCGGCGTTGGGAATCACCACCGTGAACGCCCTGGTGGCGGCAAACTACTTACTGGTGCCCATCCAGGCTTCCTACTACTCCCTGGAGGGGACCGACGACTTGCTGGAGACATTGGAGCGCATTCGGGCGCGACCCAATCCGGGGCTGCAATTACTGGGCGTCATCGTGACACTCTACGACAAGCGCACGAACCTGGCGCGCGACATCTACAAGCAGGTCAGGGCAGTGTTTGGCGACAAGGTTTTCAAGACCGTGATTGGCAAGAACGTGCGCCTGGAGGAAAGTCCGGCCTACAAGGAAACGATTTTCAGCTTTGCGCCCGATTCCAGCGGGGCCGAAGAATATGCGCAGCTCGCCAGGGAGGTCATGCAACGTGTCAGTTAGACGTGCTGGTTTACCGATCACTGTGAAGATGCGGCACAACGCGCACTACGTCGAAGAGATCATCTCGCGTAGCGGCGCGGCCATCGGCCGGATGATTCCCATCGAGCAGCTTCAGCCCAGCGCCGATCAGCCCCGTAAGGATGTAGGTGACTTGCGCAGCCTGACGGACTCGGTGCGCGAAAAGGGCGTGCTGGAGCCCTTGCTGGTGCGCTACTTGGCGGAATCGGACAAGTACATGATCATCTCCGGCGAGCGCCGCTACCACGCCGCGCGCGTCGCCGGCCTGCGCGAGCTGCCGTGCATCGAGAAGGACGCGGACGACGCCGAGTCGCTGGAACTCGCACTGATCGAGAATCTGCAGCGCAAAGACCTGACCCCATTTGAGGAGGCGGACGGCGTGCAGGCGCTGGGCGAGCGCTTCGGGCTGACCCACGAGGAGATTGCCAAGAAGATTGCCAAGGCGCGCTCCTCGATTACGGAAGTCTTGAGTTTACGCACTATCCCGGATGCGGTGAAGGCGACGTGCATCGAATCGGGTGTGCTTTCCAAATCGCAGTTGCTGCAAGTCGCCCGGCAATCGAGCGAAGCCCGAATGCGTGACTTGGTGCGGCGCTTCGCTTTGGGTCTTGTGAACCGCGAGCAGGCGCGCGCCGAACGGAATCCCGAAAAGAAGCCGCGCCCGGCTGTTTTCCGCTATGTTCCCCCTGCCAAGGAATTCAAGTTGGTTCTGAAATTCCGCAAGAGCAACGTGGCGCGCGAGGAAATCATCGCGGCGCTGCGGCGGATCCTCGAGACGCTGGAATCCAAGACATAATTCCGGCGCAGATCGTGCCATTCGAATGGCGCGGGCCGGCGGGCGTGGGGGCGGGCCTCGTGCCCGCGCGATGCTGGGTCGTGCCGATGCGGGCCCCTACGGGGGCTGCCCCTACGTGTGCGGCTGGGGAGCCACTCTGCATGATGCCGAAACCGGACGAGGCGGCACGTCGCGACCTGCTGTTTGTGTACGGCACTCTGCGGGCCGGTTTCGAGCTGCACCATCATCTGGTGCGCCTCAACGCGAAGTGCTGCGGCAAGGGCGAAGTCGCGGGCAGACTCTTTGATCTGAGGCGCTATCCAGGCGCGCGCCCATCGAGGCGGGAAGACGAGTGGACTCGCGGCGAGGTCTATCAACTGCGCCAGCTCGATCGTGACCTCAAGGTCCTGGATGAAATCGAAGGATTCAACCCTCGTGCCCCGGAGCGCGGCGAGTTTGTGCGGGAGATGGCTGAGCTTTTCCTCGACAACCGGGAACGACGCCGCGCCTGGGTTTACTGGCTGCGAGGAGGAGTTCCAACAACCCGGCGAATCGCCTCCGGTGACTATGCCCAATGGCGAGGGCTCGCGAGGCATCGCAGTGCATCAGAGTAAGGGCGCATGGCCGACCTGTCCCGATCCATCGGGATGCGCCTCTACATGAGGAATGTCGCTCCCGGAAGTGGGAAGGGAAGGGTCGTGTCGGAAATATCTTTGCCCCAGCTCACACCGCTGCAGATTGCCAGGCTGGAGAGCCTGCTGAGGGCCGGTTTCAAGTTCGTGACCTTCGAACCCTACGCGCGGTACCTGGCAGTTGAGAAGAAGGGTTTCGTCGCGCTGCTGGAGGTGTCGGGCGAGAAAGTTCGGAAGTTTGGGAGCGTCGGATACCACCTAGGTGGCGGGATTGGCGTGCTGGTAGAACGCGAGAATGGGAAAGCCTTCGTTTGGAAAAGCGAGTCCGTAGTGGCCACGCCGGAACTGTTGGCTGACTACGCGCGTGTGAAGAAAGAGCTGGATGATGTCCTGGAGGAAGGCTCGAGGCAATAGGCGCGGGATTCAATTCAGGAGCCAGAAGACGTACCGCGGAGTTGTTTATGAACGCCGCGGCTCTTGATATCATGTCGGGGAAGAAGCCGCAGACTTAAAGAGCAAGTCTGCGCGGCCTTGCTGCGAACCTGGGGAGTGAATTCGGATGCATGAACTTCTGGATGTCCTAATCGTGGGCGCAGGCCCGACGGGGTTGGCTTGCGCTATCGAAGCCGTGGCGAACAGTATCAAGGTGTTGGTGGTGGAGAAGGGCGTCCTGGTGAATTCTGTTTACAACTATCCCACCACGATGACGTTTTTCACGTCACGCGAGCGCCTGGAAATCGGCGACCTGCCTCTCCCGAGCTTGAACACCAAACCCAAGCGGGCTGAAGCCCTGGAATATTATCGCCGGGTTGCAGACTTCTACCGGCTCCCCATTCATTTCTATGAAAGGGTTACGGCCGTCAAGGGGGAAAACGGAAACTTCCGCGTGGAGACCGAGACAACCGAGGGCCGGAGGGGTGAGTACGGGACCAAGAAGGTCGTCATCGCGACGGGCTACTACGACCTGGCCAACTTGTTGGGCATCCCCGGCGAAGAACTTCCCAAAGTCTCACACTATTACACGGACCCGCACCCGTATTACCGGAGGAAAGTGGCGGTGATCGGGGGTGCAAACTCCGCCGCCGTCGCCGCGCTCGACCTTTTCCGTCACGGCGCGGAGGTTACGCTGATCCAACGCGAAGCGGAGCTCAGTCGGCACATCAAATATTGGATCCGGCCCGACCTCGAGAATCGCATCAAAGAGGGGGCTATCTGCGCCTTCCCGGAAGCCGAGGTCAAGGAGATTGCCCCCGGCTGGATCTGTATTCGCACAAAGAGTGGAGAGACGTTGCGCGTGGAGAACGACTTCGTCTTTGCGCTCACCGGCTATCACCCCGATTTTAACTTCCTGCGCAGCGCGGGGGTGAAAATTGACCCCCAAACGCAGCGCCCGAGGTGCGACCCGGAGACCTTGGAGAGCAACGTCCCCGGCATTTATCTTGCCGGGGTCGTCATCGCCGGCATGGATACGAACGAGATCTTCATCGAGAACGGCCGCTTCCACGGCAAGCAAATCATCGCCGACATCCAAAAGAAACTCTAGCGGTCCATTCCCCCTGCGTTGTTCCGGCTTTGCATGGACCGAGGTGCGGGCATTCCCTCAAAAGCGGGAATCCACATCCCCAATCCCACCATCCTCAACGTGGACATCCGGGAAGAGGCCCACCGGTCGCTAAGGTTTTCCCGCTGGCTCGGACACTCCCGCCACGGGGCATGGCCCAAACGGTGCGCGATCAAACCATAAGGTTGGGCTGAATCGGACGCACCTGTCGGCCGATGCAGGCGCCTCGCTCCAACGGGCGTTAGTTTTGTGTGGTCGTAGCCTGGGAAATCCCTATCCCCGTCTGGCGCGCAAGGACCTCGGCCCTCATCAGGTGCGATTGCTCGCTCGTGAACAACAACCGCCCCGCCTGCAAATGCGTCAGCTCTCGCTTATCCCACTCGCCCTGCATGATTCCAACGGGCGAGTGTGCGGACGAATTCAAAAGCAGGTGACCGATCTCATGTGCCATGGCATGACCGAGAATCTGACCGGCGGACGCGTCTCCGTTCCCAGCCAAATCTTCTACGCGATGGCAGAAGACATAGGCAATGTCCCCACGTTTGTCCCCGCCGGGAAGTATGGAAAGTCCGAGACAGAGCTTGTCTGACGGCAAACGCACGGCCATCGCTCGAGGGATGAGGTGAAGGTTAATCTCGACTCCGTTCGCACGTCTCCGAAAAGCGGTGGAGCTCGCTGACCCTGTCACAGGACCCGGAGATTCCTGCCATGCGGTCTTTACGCCCGCAAGTGCAAGAATTCTAGTGGTTGCTGCTTTCGCTTCGTCCAGCGTCCCACCCGGAACCCGCCCATAGTTGTGGATGATGACAATGATCGTGGGATATTCTTCGCCCGCCGCAGCGCGCGGATCCCTAGCGAAGGCTGCTGAACTCACAACGAGGAGTCCCAGACCAAGTAGCGTCCCAAGTCGCCAACCCCAAATCCCGAGTCCCTGTCTTTTCATGGCGCTCACCTCCGTGGCTTGCGTGGTGAGGCCGACTTTCGGCTCGGGGCCCAGGTACCTCAATGCAACCGCGCCAACGCGCGAGTCACATGTCGGTCAAACGAGGTATTCGCTTGATTCGGCAGCCCTTACGATTGGTGTGGGATCAAAGGCGGAGGTATTGCGCGGGGGATAAGGGAGTGCTAGACTCTGCTCAAAGGGGGAGTTAGTCCCATGCCACCCCCCGGCGGTTCCACTCACGTCTTCCGCTTTGCGCGCCAGGAGGTTGACCTTCGCGCCGGAGAACTGCGCAGAAGCGGTCAGAGTATCAAGCTGCAGGAGCAACCCCTTCAGATTCTGACCATGCTGCTCGAGCGCCCGGGCGAAATCGTGACGCGCGAGGTAATCCAGCAGAAGCTGTGGCCCTCGGACACCTTCGTCGAGTTCGACCACAGCATCAACGCCGCCATCCAGAGGCTGCGGCAAGCGCTGGGGGATTCGGCCGAGAATCCGTGCTTTGTGGAGACGGTGGCACGCCGGGGGTATCGGTTTATCGCCCCGGTGGAGGCTGTAGCGGCGGTCAATGACCGGCGAAGCGAAGACGCCGCTCATCGAGCGCCGCTACAGAGGCGGCTCGCGTTAGCGGCAGCGATCCCAATTGCTATCGCGGCACTGCTATTCACCCTCAACGTCGCCGGCCTGCGCGACCGCGTTTTACAGGCCGTAGGGGCGGTTCGCGAACCGCCCCTACAAATCCAATCCATCGCCGTGCTGCCGCTCGCGAATCTCTCCGGCGACCCACAGCAGGAGTACTTTGCCGACGGGATGACGGAGGAGTTGATCACCAACCTCGGCAAGATTAGCTCGCTGCGGGTCATCTCACGGACCTCCGTGATGCAGTACAAGGGGACCAACAAGCCGCTGCCCCAGATTGCGCGCGAATTGAACGTGGACGCCATCGTCGAAGGCACCGTACAGCGCTCAGAAAACCGCGTGCGCATCACTGCCAACCTGATGCACGCCCCCGCCGACCGGCACCTGTGGGCTGGAACCTACGAGCGCGACCTGCGGGATGTGCTTGCGTTGCAGGACGAGGTCGCACGCGCCATCGCCGATGAGGTCAAAGCCAAGCTGACACCTCAAGTCCAAGCGCGTTTGGCCCACGCCCGCCCCGTCGATCCCGAAGCGCATGAGCTTTATCTGAAGGGGAGTGATTGGCTAAGTCGAGATGACCGGAAAAAGGCCCTCGAGTACTTCCAACAGGCGATTCAGAAAGACCCCAACTTTGCGCGGGGTTACCTCGGGATCGCCCAGGCATATGGTGGTCTCGGGGACAATGTCGAGCTTTCCTCCGCAGAGGCGTTCACAAAAGACAAGGCCTACGCGCGCAAGGCGCTGGAACTGGATGAGAGCCTCCCTGAGGCCCACGTGGCGCTTGCCTTTGCCCTTTGGCAGGGTGACTGGGATTGGTCGGGTGCCGAGCGCGAGCTCGAGCGCGCCCTGGAAATCAATCCGAACTCCGAGGACGCTCACAGGAGGTATAGCTCGTATTTCGCGATGCTGGACCGACCGGAGGAGGCCATTGCGGAAGCGAGGCGAGCGCTGGAGATCTCCCCTACCCTGGCGTGGCCTTACAACCACTTGGGCTGGGTGTACTACTTTGCGCGGCGGTACGATGACGCGCTCGCGCAATATCAGAAGGCGATGCAGGTGGACCCGAATGCCTCCTCGGCACATTTGTGGATCGCGTGGGCGTACCGGGAAAAAGGCATGTACAAGGAAGCCATCGCGGAGTTTCTAAAGATGCCAGATGGCGCGATCAAATTTGGCCACCTGGGCAATGCTTACGCGCGAGCAGGCCAGAAGGCCGAGGCACAAAAGCTTCTCCAAAAGCTAATCGAGCTGTCAAAACAAAAGCGGGGGACTTGGGAAGTGGCGCTCATCCACGCGGGGCTGGGTGATAAGGATCGAGCCTTCGAGTGGCTGGAAAGAGCTTACCAGGTCCGCGACAAGGGGATGTCTTTCCTGAAGGTGGATCCTCCGCTCGATCCCCTGCGCTCCGACCCGCGCTTCCAAGACCTCCTACGCCGCATGAATTTCCCGCCGTAGAAACAGGTAACAGGTTCCAGGGGCCGGGTGAGTGGAGGGACGCTATTCGGTCCTGAACCAACACGTGGTCAAATCCCGACAATGCTCGGCTCCCAAATTGGTCGGCGCAGTCGTTTGGGATGGAGGCATGAACCAAACACTCCTAACGACGGCGGTCAGGTGTATGCTAGCTGCCCGTCAGGAGGACAAAGTGGAGTTCCAGGCAAAGATCCCGTCAAAATGAGGAATCCTATGAGCGATGATCGCAAGCTGCTTGAGAAGATGATTGACAACGCCCTATCGGGGAAGGGCGCTCATGCGGCGACCAAGAACCTTTTTGAAGGTCTGGACTGGAAAGCCGCAGGCATGCGCCCCGAGGGCGCGCCACACTCGATTTTCCAGGTGCTGAACCACCTGAGCTTCTGACAGGATTGGGTCGTGAAGTGGCTGGAGGGCGGGGACCCCACGGTTCCCAAGCATGCCTCGGGTAGCTGGCCCAGCAAGGTCAGTCCCACAAATGCGAAAGAGTGGCAGCGGGCCGTGCGAGGTTTCCGCAGCGGACTCGCTCGGCTGGCGCGCCAGTCTCGCGAGGCTGATCTTCTCACCACGCGCGGGGAGTACAGCCGGCTGGGGATGCTTCAGGCCATCGCCTCGCACAACAGCTATCACGCCGGACAGGTCGTCGGGCGGAGGCAAATGCTTGGCAAGTGGCCACCTCCTTCCGGCGGGGTCACGTGGTAGCGCGTGCCCCCTGGGTTGTTCCAGCCCAACCGGGAAGTCGGGTCATCCCGATACAAACAAGGCGTAAGAAAAGGCTGCCTTCACCGCAGAGGCGCCGAGACGGAGAGGAAAGTCCCCGGCTGTCAAACCTCTGCGCCTCAACGTCTCTGCGTTGCTATGGCTCTGGGACTATTGTGAGGAGGTTTCCGGCCGCGGCGGAGGGACCTGCTTTGACAAGGTGGTGCGGGTAAGGACAAAGGTCAGTTCCGTACCCTGCGGGAGCACCACGCCTTGATGCTTCTTGACGATGCCGTGAACGAGGGCCGCCACGGCTCCAATGCCTGCCCCGTAAAGAGCTCCTGATCCGCCATGAACCATGGCGCCCACCGCGGCGCCGCCGGCGGCGTCGATGCCAGCTTCCTTGGCAGTGCTCTTCTTATCCTTGCCCGGGCCCTCGATTGTTCCTTCCTCGCCTTTCACCTTGGCGCCCCCAGCCCCCTCGGCATTTTCAAGTGAAGCCACGATAGTGAAAGTGCCTTCTTGAGGAGTGGTAAT
>Ga0208321_1000256_pt1 | contig 46454 bp, 50 predicted proteins | sample June2015DPH_4_15_FD_184692 | JGI IMG/M metagenome (GOLD analysis project Ga0208321, IMG submission 184692) | Peatland microbial communities from SPRUCE experiment site at the Marcell Experimental Forest, Minnesota, USA - June2015DPH_4_150... | ecosystem: Environmental > Terrestrial > Soil >... | reverse complement strand
GAAGTGAACGCTCTGAGCGCATAGCCGCCGATGAGAACCATTTTCGGTTTCTCAAAGCCATCAGTCTGTTCGGATAGGTGTTCGATTATTCTGCCGATTTCTAGCTCTCGTAGGTTCATTATTTCGGCATGTTTAACCAAGTTCCACAACCTTCTCAATTGCTTCATCAATCGCTCTTTTCATAAAACTGTCTTCCAATTTGGTTTCCCTGTGCGGAAATTCGACTCCGCCCATTTCCTCTAATTGATGGAAGCCATACTCCAAAGCCTGCTTGACCCTGACGTTTGTCTTTGAAATCCGCTTCCAGTAAGAGTCTTTGTACAACCTGTGTATGTTTATCTTGTCCTTGTTCTCGTACAAAGTGGCGAAAGCGTCTGCAAAAGCCCATTTCTGCAAGCATTCGATTACGTTCTCTTCAATGTCTTCGACAAGCAAGTTTCCGATTTTACGATACTTAATCTTGGATACATCCTTTGGATATTTCACCTCTAAATTCCAGCCCCTTTTCTTTCCAAACTCCTTCAAGGCTTTCCCGTATGATTTGTCTTTGACTTTCAACACATAGATATCTCGATGAACAAAGTCGTTATTCCAGAAGGAAGCAGCGGTTTGAGCTGAAACTACCTTGAAATTCTTATCTTTCTCCAAAAAATCCCAGATATCCTTGACTTCGGTCGGAACCCAGTACCAACCCCACTTGATCCGCTCTATCGACCCTTCTTTGGATAACTTGTTCAAGTACTCCTTGGCCTTTGGTTCAATGGCTTTTACAGACTTGACTCTAACCAAGCTTCCTTCATAGGGCTTCAATCTCTTTCTAAACGCTGTCAAGTATTCGGGCATCAAGGTTCACCTTTTATAATAAATTGGCAAAGTACTTAAACTAGTCGTTCACCTTTTGAATGCTTTTGGCAAGAATCGAACCTAATTAAGTAAATCCGCATCGTTAAAGCTAAAGCCTTAAATGTGACATATATCATATTAAACCAAAAATGGTGTATTATGATATAAAATGAAGGAAAGCGTATTACTAAAAAAGCTTCGAATCGAAAGAAAGGAATTTGTGACCGCTAATGAGCTTAAGCAATATTGTAGGCAGATGAATATTAGTTACAATGCTGCAATAGGTCATTTTGTCTCTAGAGGTCAAATTACAAGAATTTTCAAAGGAATTTTCTATGTCAAATCTTTAGACGAAGTCAAGCTTGGAAAAACCAAATACAACTATTTGGAGCTAGTTGCCAAAGGATTGGAGTTGAAAGGTGTAAAGAATTGGTATTTTGGATTATACACTGCCTTGAAACTGAACAACATGACACACGAGCACTTTACAGTAGATTACGTAATCAACGACAAGATATTCCGCGCCAAGCCCATTAAAATAGCTGGATACAATTTCAAATTTGTCAAGCTAAAATCCTCGCTTTTCAATTTCGGAATAATTAAGGAACATTTAAGATATTCTGATCCTGAAAAAACTATTCTAGATTTAGCATACATGTGGAGATACAAAGGAATGCCGCAAGAAAGGGCAATGGCTGACATCGCTGAATGGGCTATAGACTTGTCTCAAGCCCGAATCAATGAATATGCGAAAAATTACCCCAAAACTGTTCAAGCAATTTCTAGTAAAGTTGCGATCAAGCGCAAAGTGGTGGCATGAGAAAAGATTTCGTAAACGAGGTTGCTATGCACAACAAGATTGAAAGAGCAGATTTAGTTGAAAAGGACCTGATTCTTCATCAAATATTAACTGACCTATCGAAAAATGAATTCTTTTTCCATAACTTTGCCTTCAAGGGCGGTACATGCTTGACAAAATGCTATCTTGGGTATTATCGTTTTTCAGAAGATATAGACTTCACTTGGATAGATCAAGCTGTCTTTGAAGGCAAATCTCAAACAAGAATTCGAAATATTTTATCAGAAATTATCGACAAAATAGGAATGATTTTTGAGGAGATAGCAAAGAAGCGCACTTTTGATTTCAGATGTGAGAAACGGAATAAGCATTATGTTGAGCTTGGCGGAAGCAACAAAATGTGCACCTTCAAATTATGGTATTACTCGGAACTTCTTAATCGGGAAAGTTTTACGAAAGTTCAGATGAATTTTGTGGAAAAGCTGTATTTTCCAACACACAAGAAGGAGCTTGGGACGTTGACATCAAAAGAGAGCGACGAGTTGGTTTTTTTGTTTCCCGAGTACAAGGAATACTTGCAGAAAATTATTTTTAATGTATATGATATACGGGAAATTTTCTGTGAGAAGGTTCGCTCCATACTTACAAGAGAAGGGTACAAGGCACGTGACTTTTTGGATGCCTATTTAATTTGTAAGGAACACAAGATAGTTTTTGAAGATATGCTCGAACCGATTGTAGGCAAGACTCGTTTTGTGCTTGATACCTATGAGAAATATCGAGAAAACTTCGTTAAAAAAGCAATTCTTTTTGATGAGCCTTTTATGTGGGGTGAAGAAAAGGGACTTCTGCTTAAGGAAATAGACGAGAAAGAGTTTAGCGAGTTCTTAGAAAAGTTCAGATTGTTTCTCAAGAAAGTTGTAGACCAACTGGCAGCATCAAATTCGCTAGAAGCCTAAGAGCGCCAAAATTATCAGGGCAATTCCAAGGGCAAAGGTGTAAAGAGCGAAGTAATGGAACTTTTTGCTTAACACAAGCTTTTTCACGAGCATGATGGCTAAGTAGCCTGCAACCATCGCGAGTACCACAGCCACTAGAAGATTTAGTGGACTGACGCCGACGCCTTGAGAAACCAAGCTTCCTCGCTCTAGGTAGGCTTCGACGCCTAAATCCCCGATTATGGCGGGAATGGAGAGCAAGAATGAGAACTTGAACACCATTTCCCGCTTGACGCCTTGCAACAGACCAGTGGATATTGTTGAACCGCTTCTTGAAAGTCCTGGAAAACTCGCGGCTCCTTGAGCAGCGCCCATGACAAGCGCCTTGCGGTATGAAACTTGAGCTTGGTTTTCTTTGCCGAATTTGGAGAAAAACAGTAGTGCGGCGCCGACTAGAAAAGTGATTCCCATAATTAGGAATGTTTGATAATTGTCCGCCAGAAACTTGTCGTAGAGTATACCAATTATGCCAGTGGGGATTGAAGCAACCACGATTAAGGGGATAAATCGGCCGTACTCTGAATGGAAATCCAGATGCACCAGTGCAGTGAGAATGACTTTGATGTCATGCCTAAAGTAGAATATTACAACCGCAAGCGTGCCAATGTGTAAAAACACGTTAAAGAGCGGTGTTGCTTGAAAACCCAAGAAATACTCAGCAATTTTCAGATGAGCAGTGCTAGAGATAGGTAGCCACTCTGCTAAGCCTTGAATCAAACCGAGGATTATTGTTATGAGTAATTGGTCAATCAAACGCTGGGCACCTGCAAATGTTAATTATGGTTGCTAAGTTAACATATTCTTATTAATAGCTTTTCCAAAAATGTTACTTTTCGTGCCGAGATTGGTGACATACAGGTTTTAGGGTTTTTATTGTTGGGTTGTTACAGTCACATAGCTTTAAAAATCATACATCAACTAGAAAACTTGTTTTTCCATGAACTAAGTGGAGGTGGTATTTTGGAATCTAAAAAATCCAAAATTCCCGAGCCAAAAATGACACCTAAATGCAAATTCCGATGCACCGCTGATAATAAAGAATATGATACAAGAGAAGACTATGATGAACATTGCCGGGAAGAACATGCAGGCGGCTGGTAAAATAAACAATAAGAAAATGGAATAAAATTGAGCGAAGGGCTTGCCCTTTTTTGTTACTTGCTTTCTTTTTATTTTGATTCTTGGAAGAGCTTCTTGATTGCGCTGATTCTTGCTTTCTGCGCCAGCACATCGCTTGTAACTACTGTTAGTGCTTCTTCAGGGCACCATTTGACGCATTGCGGTTCGCCTTTATCTTTGCAAAGGTCGCAGACGTAGACTACTTTGGTTTCTGGATGCAGCATTATTGCGCCGTAGTCGCATGCTTCGATGCACCATCCGCAACCGTTGCATTTGTCTTTGTCAAGGATTATTGTTCCTGTTTCTTCTGATTGTGTAAGCGCGTCCCGTGGGCAAGCTGCTACGCAGGCTGGGTCTTCGCAGAGTCTGCATGTAACCGCCATGTTGGCTAACTGGTTAATGCGCACAACGCGGATGCGTGACTTGAGTGGGTTGAAGGCTTTCTCCTTTGTGAATGAGCAAGCGTACTCGCATATTTGGCAGCCGACGCATTTTTCTGGGTCAGCGGAAACGAATTTTCTTTCGTGAATCTTTACCATTTTTTTACGTCTCTTTTCCTTCTGTTATGCTTGATAAATCTTCCATGCCGAGCTTGTTGAGCTGAGACTTTGTAGGTATACCATCAAGTGTCCATCCGCGTGATTGGTAATAATCATCCAGTAGTAAGTCAAGTTCATCTTGGGTTACCATGGCGCCTTTTGCTGGACCATCATCAGGGATTGGCTGGTTCATCACTTTCCATGGTAACGTGTCATCTTTGCGGCTTAATCCTTCTCTGAGGTTAATTAGCCGTGCAAGGGTGTTTATTCGTTCGCCTGCAGCGCTAAGTTCTTCAGGTGTCATCTCGTATCCAGTCACGAGCGTGTAGAGTTTTGCCATGTCAGCTAGTTCCTTGTACAGCGTGCCTTTGGCATTCTTGCAGACAATGAGTGAATCAATCAATGCGTAAACATTTTCTGAATCCTTAACCAGTTTACCGCGACCCTTCTCAGCCTTCAAACGGTCAACTTTACCCGTCATGTCTAATGCATAAGCGCCGCTTCGGTTATGGTCTGCTCCTCGGAAGGAAACAGCAAAGCCTAACGCTGCTGTTTTAAGGCATCGTAAATCATAGCCTGTGACTTCCAAGCCCTTAATGTTTTGAGCAAGTTTATCGGAGCCTTTGCCGATTTTTTCTGCGGCTACTTTTACGCCGTCAGCGAGAACATCGCCGATTCCTTCTCGTTTGCCTATTTTCTCTATGAGTTGTATGAGTGCTTCTGCGTTGCCAAAGTGAGCATCAATTCCGCCAAGGTCCTCGTGTGACAGGATGCCGGTTTCATGGCAGTCCATTACGAAACCTACGGTTACGCCTGTGCTTGTTGCGTCTAATCCGTAATAGTTGCAGAGTTCAGCGGCTTTTATTATTGCGTCAAGTTTATCTATGCCACAGTTCGGCCCCAACGCCCACAAATTATCATATTCTATTCGTGCCATAGTTCCCTTATAGGGCCCTTCGCGAACTACAGCTTCGTGTTCGCATCGCATGGCGCATGAGTTGCAAGCAATTATTTTTGTGATGTACCGTTCGTTTAAGGTTTCTCCGCTTACTTTTTCAGCGTTCTCAAAATGAGCGTTATTGTAGTTGCGTGTGGGCATGCAGTACAAAGCGTTTTGAATCATGACGTTTTCTGCTGTTCCTAAAGTTCGGTATTTCTGGGCTGCTGGTCCCTTCATTCTTTCATGGAATTCTTTCACCATTTCCATAAATTCGTCCGGCTTGGCGACGATAATGTCGTGGGTTCCTCGGACAGCGATGGCTTTGAGGTTCTTAGAGCCCATAACCGCTCCTAAACCTGTTCTTCCAGCAGCACGAGTTTTCTCGTTAATTATGCTGGCTATTTTCGATAATTTTTCACCAGCTAAACCGATGGATGCTACACGAACGTAGTAATCGCCAACCTCGTCTTTAATCGCATCTTCAGTTTCAGAAGGCGATTTGCCCCAAATGCTTGCAGCATCAAGTAATTGGACTGAATCATCGTCAATCCATAAGTAAACAGGCCTTTCCGCTTTCCCAGTTAAAACAACTGCATCATATCCAGCTCTTTTTAATTCTGCTCCAAAAGTGCCGTGGCTTACTGCTTCTCCGACACCGTTGGTGGCTGGTGATTTTGATATGAATGCGTGTCCGTTGCCGCCTGTGGGAAACATTGTTCCTGAAACTGGACCAAGAGCTAGAACAAGCGGGTTTTCAGGGTCAAATGCGTCGACGCCTGCTTTCGAATTGGCTAGCCAAAGTTTCATGCCTATGCCTATGCCGCCAATGTATTTTCTGGCGATTTCTTCGTTTAGTTTTTCTGCACGGGTTTTGCCTGTGGTTAAATCGACGTATAGGATTCTTCCTGCATAACCGAGCAAACCTTTTCCTCCATGTGAATTTAAAGTTATTAGTCAGTTGAAAAGTATATTAACTTAATGGGTTCTAACTTGGAAAATTCATGCGCTTAAATGGCGCTTTTTGCTTGCCGTCATATATGATGAAGCATAACGGTTTTTTGGCCTGTCGCAGGCTAAAACTACAGTCAAGTAAAGAAAAAAGATATGAGACGCTTCAATTAATTTCATACACAAGCGCGATAAAAATGAGAATTAAAGTTCATTACATAAGTTTGGTCAAAAGCTTTACAAAAACAAGCCAAGATGAATTCGACCTAAAAGAAGCTGCCCTGCTATCAGATGTGCTGTACAAAGTCGCTGAGAAATATGGAAAACCGTTCACCCAAGAAGTTTACGACCCGAATCATAAAGAGATGAAATCAACCTTCGTAGCCATGGTGAACGGCGTCTTAATGGACCAATTAAAAGGCATTAACACACCATTAAAAGATGGCGACAGCATAATCCTCATGTCACTTATGACAGGCGGATAAAAACTGTCTAAAAATGAAAAACCCAAAACCGTCTACTGGCTAGATAACAAGCTTTACCTAAACATAACCAATCAATGCTCAAATTGCTGCTTTTTCTGCCTCAAACGCTACAGGCGTGGCGTCGGCGGCTTCAACCTTAAACTAGCCGAAGAGCCGAGCGTTGCCCAGGTTACGGGTGAGCTTGGTGAGGTTTTGAACATGAGATTTTGGGATGAATTGGTTTTCTGCGGTTTCGGCGAGCCAACGGAGAGACTTGATGTTTTGTTGGAGGTTGCGCGGTGGACAAGGCAGCATTACGGTAGACCACTGCAAATCCGCGTGAACACAAACGGTCATGGCTACGTGCTTAATCGGGGCAGGGATGTGGCGGCAGAGTTGAAGGCAGCCGGCGTTGACAAGGTAAGCGTCAGCTTAAACGCTGGCGATAGGGAAACCTACATGGAGATTTGCAAGCCAACTTTCGCCGGTGCCTACGAAGCAGTGATTGATTTCATACAAAAAGCCAAGCCTGTGCTCCAAGTTGAGGTTACGGCGGTAAGAATGCCAGAAGTAGACATAGCGAAGGCGCAGGCTGTTGCCGACGGGTTAGGTGTTGAGTTTAGGGTTAGAGAGTACATTCCATGCTTCTACTAACTACGATGCCACAGGTAAATTGTGGTTTAACGCTTAATTTATGATGGAAAGATTGCATGAGCAGCGAAAACGTTTTAAATGGAAACATGTCCAAGCCCTATGCTGGAGAGAATAATTTGAAAAAAACTCCGCTCTTCGAGTTCGAAGTGCCCAGCTACAGAAAACGCCCAGTCGGACTCGCAGTAAATCACAAACAACCAAGATAAAGAAATACTTGAGGCGCATCAAACCTAAGTATTGCTCAAGTTAGCTGTTTTGCTCAAACTCTGAGGAAAATTGTTTTTCTTTTCAAGCAAACCAACGTTATAAAGAATACTGCCATTATAAGCGCTGGTAATACCCAAATTGGAAATTCTGGAACCTGATCAGCATCAGAAAAAACCACCACTAAATCACCCAGCAACGGCTTAGAATATTCAGAGTACATTTGAATTGCAACCACTTCTGTTGAGCCTTCTTTTGTGCTTGTGTAGTTTATGGGGTTCCATTCTGTGTCCGTTTCCGTGGTGTAAGCGTGCAGGTTTGTGGTGTTTGTTTCCATGCGTATCGTAAAGTAAGCTGTGGAGTTGTTACTTTGTGGTGACAGGTATGGGCTGATGTTTAGGTCATAGAGGAACAGATAGCTTCCGTTAACAATTTGCAATGGATGTTCATAGTGGATTTTAAGCTCAAAATAGTCTGAGACAGGACTTACTACGCTGTAAATCATCCACCAATCGCCGATGGCTGTATGGTGCAAAGCATCAGGATACACTTCAGTGTAATTAGTCCAGCTGAGCTCCTTATCGCCTAAAAAAACGTGAATGTTACTTGTTCCCGGAGGCATCGGGTAAACCATCGGTAACTCACCGTTAAAACTGCAATCTGACTGGTTTAACACGTAAATCGGGTAGTCCCCGTCAATCTTAGCCCACAAGGTACCGTTAACACGTGTGATAGTATAGTTAACGTATTCCACAGGCATAGCAAGAGTTGGAAATGACCAATCAGGATTCGCAGACGCCAAATTGATAGACCCTAATCCAGCCAATGCTGAAGTTAAGAGCGTCAAGATGAGTGTTAGTGCCAATGCAGTTTTTTTCATAAGCACCAAGCCCTATTACGTTTTAGTTGCCTTTATTTTTTTGCAGATTTCACCGAGCCATACCTGACTTTCCAAACGGCACAAAAGCCCTGCCAGAGGTAAAACTGGAAAGAGTTCTTCCACAAAAAGTTGGAATGGTAAAACATATATTAATTAGTTGTTAACGAAATACTTCTTAATAGTGCTGAACGAGGAATAAACATTGGTTTCTCTAAGAGCATTAGCCCCATCATTAACAAGAATAACAATTGCTGGAGCCGTAGGTGCTGCTTTGCATGTCGGTCAAGGCGACTGCGACTTAATCGACGCAAACGCCGTTCAATATTCAAGAGCAGTCCTTGCCCAAACAGATGTTGAAGGAGAAGTAATCTGCTGCGAAGGACCCAAAGACAATGCGCCATCATTTGGATATAGAGAAAAAGTGGGAACAGGCGGAGGACCCAAAGTAGAGTTCATTATTGACCCGGTTGACGGAACCACAGCTGCCAGCAAAGGCAGAAAAGACGCGATATCTGCGTTGGCGTGTGCACCAGCAGGATGCTTCCAAGTTTTACCCGACGATGGCTACTACTTCAAAATTGCCACAGACTACCATTCCATAGGCAAAATATCCATGGACATGTCAATTGAAGAAATCGTGCGTACAGTGGCCCGCGAAAAAGGTGTCCCCGTATCCAACTTTACCGTTATCATGCTGGAACGCGATAGACACGCGGAAATGCTGAAAACTCTCAGAAAACTCGGCGTGAGAATCATACTTATTCCAGACGGCGATATTGCTGGCGCAGTTGTTTCATGCATTCCAGAATCAGGTGTTGACTTGCTTTTAGGTGCAGGTGCTGGTCCAGAAGCCACCATTGCCGCTACAGCCGTAAAGTGCCTTGGCGGAACAATGCTTGTTAAGGTTTGGCGAGAAAAAGACGACTCGGCAAGAATGGAACGCCTAAAAAAAGAAGGAGTAGACATAGACAAAACTTACAGCCAAGATGAACTGGCAAAAGGCAAAGAGCTCGTGTTTGCGGCTTCAGGCGTTACAAAAGGAGAACTTTTAGATGGCGTACGCTTGATTCCTGAAGGCGCAGTTGTGCATTCTATTTGCATGAGGTTGCCAAGCGGAACGATAGAGAAGTCGGAAACAACGCTGCGTTTTAAGGGACACCCTGTGTATGAGCAGTTTGCAGTGAAAAAACATTAAAGCATAAAATTGCGCTTCTAGTTCCAAATTGCTTTTTTCCAAGTTTAGCATTAACATTAAAGTAATTGGTTTTAAAAATTGAACGAAAAAACCTGCATAGAAAAGCCAAAGCAAAAAGAAACAGTAGAACATGGAAAAAGACGTGTAATGATTTCTTTTGCCGTTTTACTAGGCTTAACTGTTGTTATAGGTGGTCTGCTTGACTTTTTCTTTGCAGGAGTTTCCCTTGGCTTTATCATACCAATTATAAACGTTAAAGCAACTCTCAGTGCGATTTTGTATTATGTTTCGGTTCTTTTTGCTTCCACATACATTGGCGTAATGGGTCTGAGAGAGCTGTTTGTTGAAAGAAGATTTTCAGTTGAATTTTTAATGGCTGCCGCAGCATTAGGAGCCTTGTACCTAAATGCACGATTCGAAGCGGCAACTGTACTGTTTCTTTATTCTGTCGCCGAGTATTTTGAAGGCTACATTGAGGATAGGGCGCGCCGAACGGTTGAGAAACTATCAAAGTTCATGCCAGACCAAGCTAGAATCATAGCGGATGGAAACGAAAAGAACGTTAACGTCAACGAAGTCGAGCCCAACATGACTTTGCTTGTGAGACCAGGCGAACGGATACCTTTAGATGGCAATGTTGTTGAGGGTTTCTCGCATGTTGACCAAGCCGTAGTTACTGGTGAATCTGTGCCTGTGACTAAGAAAGTGAACGATTGCGTTTACGCTGGCACATTAAACATGAGTGGCCCTCTAAAGATTGCTGTCACAAAAAAGGCCAGTGAAACTCTTGTCTCGAGAATTATGGTGCTTGTGGTTGAATCGGGCAAACGAAAAGCATCCATAGAAAAACTTGTTGACCGGTTCGCGAAAGTTTACGTTCCAATAGTTGTTGTATTAGCCGTTTTAACCGCTGCTTTGCCACCGTTGGTGGCTGGCATGTCTTTTAACGTGTGGTTATACCGTTCGCTTATTCTTCTTGTGGTTTCTTGCCCAAGCGCCTTCATTATTTCGGTTCCTGCAACAGTCTTTGTAGCAATAACAATTGCGGCTAGAAGAGGAGTGATAATCAAAGGCGGAATCTACGTTGAAAAATTAGCCAAAGTAAAAAGAGTCGTTTTTGACAAAACAGGCACACTAACTTTGGGAAGACCAGCAGTTCATGAAGTACGGCTTGTGAAAAGAACTGAAGAGGAAGCATTGGCTTACGCTGCTGCACTCGACCAGTTTTCGAATCATCCCGTCGCTCAAGCCATTGTTAGACGCGCCACGGAAAAAGGCGTTGACCTAAGCAAGTTCAAGGTAACCGATGTCACGGAGGTTCCTGGGAAAGGCATTGTGGGCAATGTTGACGGGAATTTTGTGGCGGTTGGCAATTTAGAGTTGATGAAAGAGTTCGGTTGTAACTGCAAGGAAGCCTTTGAAATCACTGAAAATGACACCCATACTGCAGTTTGTGTTTCTGTCGGTAAAGAAGGGTTGGCTGCAGTTTGCGTTGTGGATCAAGTTAGGGAAGATGCTCTCAAAGCAGTGAGCGATTTGAAGAAAAATGGCATAAAAACTGCCATGTTAACTGGCGACAGAGCAGATATTGCCAAGGAAACAGGGGACATCTTAAAGATTGATGAGGTCTATGCGGAACTGTTTCCTGAGGATAAACTGAAATGTATTGAAGAGATGAAGGGTAAAGATGGACTCGTAGCAATGGTCGGCGACGGCGTGAATGATGCTCCTGCGCTTGCCGCGTCAGACGTTGGAGTTGCCATGGGTGCAGCTGGGGTTGATGTTGCCTTAGAATCTGCAGATGTCGTGTTGGTGAAGGATGAGTTGGCGCAAATTCCATACCTGATTAAATTAAGTGGCAAAACGATGGGGATAGCTAAGCAAAATATTGCTGCATCACTTGTCATAAAGTTAATTTTAGGAGCTTTAGGAGTATTTGGCGTGACAGGTTTGCTGGCAACTGTGATTGCCGGTGACGATGGAGTTACGATGCTTCTTTTGCTAAATTCGCTTCGTCTTGAAAGAATAAAATAGGGTTGCTGAAACGTAATAAGCGACTTCTCAAGCAGACCTTATCAGAGATTGAAGTGGTAAAGCCTTATGCTTTGCCTATCTTTGCTCGTTTTTCAGGGTCCTTTTAATTTTGAGCTGTCGCTAATTTAGCCCTTTACACTTGTTTTTTACGAAGTTGACTGAGGACTTTCTTGTTATTCAATGAAAAATTAATAAGGGCAAAAAGTAGTCAGATGAATCATGTCTAAGACTTACCCGAAGACTCAGTATAAAAAAACCAGGCCTAAGAAGAACCAGCCTAAGGCTCGACCGAAACAAGTAAGCTTAATGACGCGCAAATCTTATTGGATAATGCTGACGTTAATTACACTTGTTTTTACTTTTGCTTACGGATATTTAATGAAAATTTCTGTGGAAAAAGAAGCATTGATATTGGGTAGTATTCTTTTGGTGATAGGATTTGCATTCTATATTGGGTTTAAACCTTCCGAAAGTTACAGCAAGAGAGCAACGTTCATTTTTGTTGGAGCATCCATCGTCGGCTTCAGCATTTGGGCTGTAATGGTTCTTTCCTTTAACGCAACTGGGATTCACTCGCAAATCGCAAGTTCGATAGGTGACGACTTCTTTGCCATAACAAGCCTAATAATCTGCTTGATTTTAGGAGCATTCATCGGTGATTTGATAGGCAAAAACAGAAAAGCAATAGAACTGTTTGCTAATATATTCAGAAACTAGCCTGTTTTATTTTGGCAGTAGAGGAGTGATAAAGCCATAATTTTTCCACTTTCCGTGCTTTTGCCACAGAAACTTTAAGAGTACAATCAATAAGCATCTTCCATAAGACTAAGCAAGGACAGACCCGCATTGAAATTTGGAATAATGACGCGGAACATGGAAGCATGGAGCAGCACGCAAGTTCGGGAAGCCCTAACTAAACGAGGCATCACATACGAATGCTTCACTTTCCCCAAACTGGTCGCAAGGCTCGCGTACAAACCCTACTTCAAAGTTAACGGCACCAGCATCCTTGAAGATTTAGATGCGCTCATTATCCGTCCAATTGGGCGCGGTTCACTTGAGGAACTGGTTTTCCGAATGGACATGCTCTACAAACTTGAACGCCAAGGCTTCTACATGGTGAACACGCCAACCGCAATTGAACACTGTGTTGATAAATATGATATTTTAGCCATCCTTGAGGACGAAGGCATTCCTGTACCACGTACATTAGCCACTGAAAACGTAAACGAAGCGCTAAAGGCTTTTTCTGAACTAGGCGGCGACGTGGTAGTTAAACCAATTTTCGGCTCCAGAGGAAAAGGCGCAACACGCATAGTTGACGCAGACATCGCCGACACTGTTTTCAAAGCAATAACCTTCCATCACGGCGTAATCTACATGCAAGAATTCGTACCTCACGGGCACTCTGACATACGTGCATTCGTCATAGATAGCCGAGTAATCGCATCCATGCGCCGCGTAGCTGAAGGCTGGAAAACCAATTACAGTCGAGGAGCCAAACCAGCACCAGCAAAAATCAGCAAAGAATTCGAAGAATTAGCCATAAAATCAGCAAAGGCTGTGGGCTGCAAAATCGCGGGCGTAGACATCCTGGAAGGACCAGAAGGCCCACGCATCGTAGACGTAAACAGTCAGCCTGGATGGAAAGGTTTGCAGGCGGTAACGAAAGTCAACATTGCCGAAGAAATAGTTAACTTTATGTTATCTGAATTGAAAAAATAAACTTATTTGCCAGAAAGAATCAACGTGTAAGGGTCGTCGGCAACCTGTGGAAAAGGCGCTTCTTTTCCCGTTTTAATTAGAACGCGTTCTTTATTTTCCGTGAATTCACCCAAAAAGCAGGCCGAAAGTCCGTTCTTGCTCAATGTGGTTTTGACTTTTTCTTGAGCTTGAGCATCAACCGCCGCCAAGATTGTGCCTGTTGAAGACGCCGCCAACACCTGATTATCATTAAACTTAAAGTAATCTTGCAAAGCTAACATTTCCTTGCAAACCGGTATTTTTTCCCAATTCACCCTGAAGCCCACTTTTGATGCTTCAGCCAACTCGTTTAGCGCTGCTACGAATCCTCCTTCTGTAGCATCATGCATGGCATGGACACCGCTTATTTCAGCCAGTTGCAAGGCTTCCTTTACGCAACTTTGCATGCGAACCTGATTAGCAAGTTTTTCTTGCTGCCCAGCCCCGAAGAGTCTTTGCGCTAGCGCCTTGTGAGTTAACGAGAAATTTGTGATTGTTTCTAAACCAAGCGGCTTAGTGCATAATATTAGGTCTCTTGGCTTAGCGTTTCCGGGCGTAATCAACTTCTCTGGTTTTACAATTCCATAAACAGTGCACACGCCTAGTAAATCTGAAAGGCTATCATACATGCCTGTGTGTCCCCGAACGATTGCTAAGTTCAACTCGTCTGCTGCCTCGCATGTTTGCTTCATTATTTTTTGGAAAGTTGCTGGTCTAGTTGACTTTGGTCCCAAGAGGTTAATGGTGCAGAATTCTGGTTTGGCTCCGGATAGCGCAACGTCTGAAGCTGCGTAATTGATTAGTAGCCAACCGAACCATTCTTCTGGGACGCCAGTGCATGGGTCAGTGGCGACTACTACGTACTTGCCATCTAAGAGGTGAACGCCTGAATCGTAGCCAACCATTGGCGGAATAACAACTCGCGAATCCTTCTTTATGCAGCTTAAGAGCGCCTTCAGTTCTTTATTGGGCAGCTTTCCCATGGTTTTTGGACCTTAAAGGTAAATATTTAGGACCTTGCTTTTCTGCAGTATGCCAATTACGATTGCACAAATTATCATGCTAGGCACAAGATATATTGCGTTATAAATTGCTGAGTAAAGTATTGGACTCATACTTGGTGGTGCATACTGGGGAAAATAGATTACGCCTGAAGTAAAGTGACATAGGAAGCGTCCTGTAACGCCCACGACGACGCCAGCAACTGGAATTTTCTGGAAGAACGCTGCGAGACCAAGGCAGGCGAACGGTAATGGATAATCAAGGATAAATTGAACAGGGTTGACAACGAAAGGCTCAATCGCAAGGTCAACAACGCCAAAGACGGCGCCTGCAAATATGCCTATTTTTGGTCCTCTTCTAAGTGCCAACCAAAAAATTGGCACCATCCCAATGTTAATGGACCCCCCCTGTGGCAGGCTGAAGAAGGAGTGACTGACTAGGCTTAATGCTCCTGCTAATGCCACAAATACAATAATTTCTGCTAGTATCTTGGTTGAGAAAATGTTTTTTCTGGATTGTTCAGTTTGTTGTTTCACTTTTTTCCCTCCGCCAGTATTATCTGGTTCAGGTTCTAAGGGTCGACAGCAATCAGCCGTCCTCTCAGCCAGGTCATTTTCCCAGCTCCCCGAGACCTATTGAGGGGATAATGTTTTTAGGTTATATTTTAGTTTTCCTACCGTCACACTAACAGGTAGGATTGATTAGCATGCAGCCTATGCCTAAAGAATACAACTTTACAGAAATCGAGCGTAAATGGCAGCAGAAATGGGAAGAAATGGCTATTTACCATTACGACTGGAACGACAAAAAACGCGTTCCCTACAGCATAGACACTCCACCGCCATACCCATCAGGCGAATTGCACATGGGCAACGTCTTGAACTGGACCTACTTTGACATGGTAGCCCGATACAAACGCATGCAAGGCTTCAACGTGCTTTTCCCGCAAGGCTGGGACTGCCATGGCTTAGGCGTAGAAATCCAAGTTGAAAAAACGTATAACGTACGCAAACGTGACGTGCCCCCAGACCAGTTCCGCAAGTGGTGCATGGAGCTGGTTGAAAGATACATTGCCATGATGAAAGAAGGCATTCTCAAGCTGGGCTGCAGCATAGATTGGACAACAGAGTACCGCACAATGGATCCAGATTACTGGAGACGCACGCAGTTAAGCTTCATTTTGCTCTACAAAAAAGGTTACATGTACCAGGGCACGCATCCAGTGAACTGGTGCCCCAGAGACGAAACCGCAATTGCTGACGCTGAAGTAGATTACGTGAAGCGTGAAGGCATACTGCATTACATCCGTTTCCCATTCGAGGGCACCAGCGAGTACGCGTTAATCGCAACCAGCAGACCAGAGTTTATTCCAGCATGCGTCGCCATCGAGGTTAACCCTAATGACGAGCGATACAGCAAGTACATAGGCAAAAAAATTGTTGTACCAATAGTCAACCGTTCTGTTACTGTCATCGCTGACGAATGCGTTGATCCCGCCTTTGGCACCGGAGTAGTCATGATATGCACCTACGGCGACAAAGAAGACGTTAAAACAGTAATCAAGCACAAGCTTCCCGTAATAATGCTTCTCACCGAAAATGGACGCATTAACGAGAAAGGCGGCAAATACGCTGGCTTAACTATAAACCAAGCCCGTGCAGCCATAGTCGAAGACCTCACGGCAGTTGGGTTGCTTGAGAAAACCGAGAAAATCATGCAGGAAGTAGGCGTTTGTGACCGCTGCAAGACTCATGTGGAAATCCTTGAGCGAAAACAGTGGTTCATGAATACCCGCAAATTAACTGATGCCGTGGAGAAAACGGCGAACGAGATAGTTTGGTATCCTGATTATATGAAAAACCGTTTAATCGACTGGGCGAAATCGCTCGATTGGGACTGGGTGATTAGCCGCCAAAGGCTTTTTGCCACGCCGATTCCAGTTTGGTACTGCAAAAACTGCGGCGAACTAATCGTAGCCAAAGAGGGCTGGGTTCCAATAGACCCGAAATTGGAGAACCCACGCATAGATAAGTGTCCAAAATGCGGCAGCAAAGAGTTCACTGGCGAACAAGACGTTTTCGACACATGGATGGATTCATCAATAACATGTGCTGTTCACGCTGGCTGGCCTGACAGGGCAGATTGGAAGCATCTTTTCCCAGCGGACGTTCATCCCTCAGGCACCGATATAATCAGGACTTGGGCGTATTACTTGATGGTTCGGCACTTGGCGCTTTTTGATGAGAAGCCGTTCAAGAGTTGTCTTATCAACGGCATGGTTCTAGGTTCTGATGGCAGAAAGATGAGCAAATCGCTGAAGAATTATGCTGCTGCGCCTGAAGTGCTAAACAAGAACGGAGCCGATGCTACTCGCCAATGGGCCGCTGGTGGTGGAGCAACAGGCTCCGACATTCCGTATCGTGCCCAGGATGTGGAGTATGGCAGGCGTTTCTTGGTTAAGTTGTGGAATGTTTCAGGTTTCACGAGTAAACTCTTAGCTGACTATAAGCCTAGTGTACAGGCTGATTTGGAGCTTCAGCCGCTAGACAAGTGGATCATTAGCAAAGCCGAAAACTTAACAAAAAAGGTGACCGAGGCTTTTGAAAAATGCCAGTTTAACATTGCTGTTGAAGATATCCGAAATTTCACATGGCACGTTTTCTGCGACTATTACGTTGAAGCAGTTAAAGATAGGCTTTACAATCCTGATTTACATAGTCAAGCGAAACGGTTGGCAGCTCAGTACACACTCTACGAGGTTCTCTACCGCGTGTTGCAGTTGCTGGCGCCTGTGACTCCACATTTGACTGAAGAAATTTACCAGCACATGTTTGCAGAAAACAAGGGCTTTGAAAGCTTGCAGATTTCGCCCTGGCCCCAGTTCAATTCGGCACTTGTGAATGAAGAAGCAGAGAAGAACGGTGACTTGATTATTGCTGTTATCAGCGAAGTGCGGCATGATAAGGCAGAGAAGAAGTTGCCTCTTAATGCGCCAGTTAAAAACTTAATCATTTACGCTGGCAGTGATGAGAACGCGAAAGTTATCCATTCAGGCAGCGCAGACATTGCTGGAACCTTAAAGGTTGCAAACATCCAAGTTCTCCCTGAAAAGCGGTCTGAAGGACGTCAAGTCAGTCCTTATGACGTTTACATCAGAGCGGAATACTAAGGTGCAAAGCATGACCGAAAACAAAGAAAAAAAGAAAGTGGGACTGATAGGTTGCGGCGCAATTGGCACTGTACTAGCAGAAGCTATCGAACGAAAACTAGTAGTCTGCGACGAGTTGGTTGTTTACGACTTTGACGCTTCAAAAGCGCAGAAGCTCCAGAGCGCACTCAATTTTCCTGTCACAATTGTTGAAAGCGTTGATGAATTGCTTGCTTTAAAGCCCAAGGTTATTGTGGAAGCTGCGTCGCAGCAGGCAGCTAAAGATTATGTTCCAAAAATTGTTTCTGCAGGAATCGAGCTAATTGTAATGAGTACAGGTGCATTGTTAAGTTTGAATGTTGATTTAAGTAGGGTTCATGTTCCTTCAGGTGCTATCGGCGGCTTAGATGCACTTTCCAGCGCGGCTTTAGCTGGGATTGACGAGGTAGTTTTGACTTCACGCAAGAATCCGAAAGCTTTAGAGACTGACAACAAAGAAGAAAAAATTGTTTACGAGGGCTATGCTGAAGAAGCTGCTAGGCTGTTTCCAAGGGAAATGAATGTTGCCGCCACTTTAGCGTTAACTGTTAAACCAGCCAAAGTGAAAGTACGAGTGGTTTCTGATCCGTCGGTTAAACGAAACACCCACGAGATTCAAGTTAAATGGCGGTTCGGTGAAATGTTTTTGCGTTTTGCGAACGATCCTCATCCTGAGAATCCACGTACAAGCGCATTGGCTGCATGGTCTGCCATTAAATTATTGCAGTCTCTTTTGAAAACTTAATGCTAACATGATTGAAAATTAAAGATAAAGAAAAAAGGAAAAATGGTTTATTCAGTTTTTTCTTCACTGGATTCTTCTGCTTCTGTTTCGGCTGCGGCTTCTTCTGCGGCTGCTTCCGTATGCGCCCCCTGAGGCGCTTCTAAAGGGTGGGCCTGCGGTATGGCCTCCTCCACTATTACCGGCTCGATAACTGGCTCAATTACTGGTTCAACTGTTGCCTGCGTCGGCGCTTCTTCTGGGATGACCTCTAAAACTTCGTTTTCAACCTCAACTGCTGGCTGCTCTGGCGCTGGCTCAGCGATTACTTCAGTCGGAGTAACGTTTGCTGTTTCAGCTTCAACTGCTGGTTGTTCTGGCGGTGCTGCTTCTGGAGCTGCTGCTTCCATGTTTATGGCTGGTTCTTGTGGCGTTGTCTCGGTTATTGCTGGCTCTTGAGGAGCAATTTCAGGTGTTGGTTCATTTATTACTTGTACTTCTGGTTCTGGGGGAGCAATTGGAGCAGTCTCTACTGGAGTAATCTCGACGGGTGGAGTCTCAACTGGGGCAACTTCAACTGGAGCGGTTTCCACTGGTGTATTTTCGATTGGCGCGGTTTCGATTGGGGCTGGAGCAGTTTCTACTGGGGTTGCTTCTGCTTTTGCAGTTTCAACTGGAATCTCAACTGGAGCAGTTTCAACAGGAGCGGGCTCTGCTGGCGATGTTTCGACTACAGTTTCAATTGGAGCGGCTTCGACTGGAACCTCCACCGTGATTGGTTCAACTGACGCTGGTTGTGCAACTTCAGCTTCGATGATGGGAACAACTGGTTCTGGGGCTGCTGGCGCTTGTATTGATGGTGCTGCTGGGCTTAGTTGGTTTGCGGCTTGTTTTATTACGTTTAGTTCGTTTCTAGTTGTTTCTAGTCCAGTTGTGAGAAGGTTCATTTCCCGCTGATAAATTTCCTCATCGATTTCTCCTACTACGTGTTGAATCTCATAGTTAGCAAGAAGTGTTTCTAATGTTTTAATCTGGTTTTCTAGTTCTTCGGTTTTTACTTGCATTCTTTCAACTAGTTCTTTCTGTTGTTTTTCGATTTCGACGATTGCTGCACCGATGTCGCTGTTAAAAGAGTCGCGTGTTGCCTGAGAAATTTTGCCAGTTTCAAAAAGGTTGTCTAACGCTTTCTTCTTTTTCTTAGCTATTTCGTATTCTTCATTTAATCGTTTAAATGTATATTTCCATGAAATCAATTTTAAGGCACCGTACCTTTTTAGCGTAAAAGAAGAGATAACGTTTGTTAACATGCGCATATATCGCTAACTATTAAAAATGGCTACTGAAGCAGCGTAATGGAAATTTTGCATTAAAATTTCATACTGTTTCTACGTGTTTATGTATATGAAAATTGAAAATTTTTTAGACTTTACTTAAAGCCAATGACATTTCCATGTAAATTATTGCATATCCGTTGCCGTGCGATGGCATAATATTTGAAAATGCGTCTATTGTCAATTGACTTGTACGAGAGGCTTGTTAGTGCATATTCGTTTATTTTGTTTATACTTTTCTAATTCTGTTATAACATGCTATTCTAAATCCGAATAAATCTTATATATCTAAACACGAATAAACAATAACGAGCGTGCAAAGCATGGTCGCATTAACAATTACAGTTAACGGTGAAAAATCAGAAGCAAAAATAATAAAAAAAATGCGCGAAAGAGTAATCAAAAGCTTCATGGACACAATAATAATGGCCGAATTACAAAACGGACCCATCAGTGGATACGACGCAATATCATACATACATAAGTTTAACCACTGAATTAAAGATTTTTATATGAGGTTAAATATATTTTAGTTTAAGGTAACTGGTAAATGCCAAATATCATTAAAAATGACATAGTTGACTGGAAAGATCCAGCATTAGTTAGATGGCTTGGAACATTCACAAATAAAGGGACAGCGTACAGTTGCCGAGCAGTTTACCGTGGCTATGCACAATACACAGGCAAAACGGCGTCACAGCTAATTGATGAAGCAATAGAGGATTTCAAACGAGACCCGAGAGAGAGACAAGACATAGTGCTGAAACAGTTAGTGGGTTTTTATCAATGGTTAAGAAAAGATTACGTCAGAAAAAAAACAGTTGGAAAAAATGGTAAAACAGTTGACAGCGGTAAAGGAACAAGTGGGCGCTCAGCAATTATGAGAGTGAACGTGATTAGAAGCTTCTATGCTACTTATGACATAACTGTTAGAATGAAAGGCAAAAACAAACTGCCAAAAGCAAAAATAGAAAACAAGCGTATAGTATTCAAACCTGAGGATGTTTGGAAAGTTAAAGTTTTAGTGGACAATGCACGTACACTTAGAGACAGAGCTATTGTATTATGCCATTTTCAAGGTGGAATGGACGTAGCGACACTTTGCAGCCTAAACTATGAGGAAGTAGCTGAAGGCTTAGCAAAAAACGAAGAACCCCTAAAAATTGAGGTAGCACGAGTCAAGACTGGAGTTGAATTTTACACCTTCATAGGTAAAGACGCAATAGAAGCATTGAAAGCTTATTTGGCAGATATGCGAAGCAGAGGCGTAAAGTTTGACAATAAAACCCCGCTATTTCTTCAAGAAAAAGGAAAAGAACGAATTAGAACTCACAACATTCAAACTATGCTTAAAGATCTGGTGGTACGATCTGGATTTGTAACTGAAGAAAACAACGGTAACAGTTTCAACCCGTTGGGTACTCACAGCTTAAGAGAAAGTTTTGGTTCATTAATGATAAACTCGGGGGTTCCAGACACAATTGTCGATTTTTGGTTAGGGCACGAGATAGGTGAAATGGCTGAAGCATACAAGACTGTTCAGTTTCAAAGTTTGCGCAAAATGTACATGGAAAGGGAACACTTGATTAGCATAAGTAATCCTAAGGCAGATGACAAAAAATTAGTTGAGATTAAAAATGCGATGGATCAGTTAGAGAAAGAAAACGCAGCCTTCAAGACCCGGATTGATGGATTGCAAAAACAAACACAAGAAATGGATGCCCAACTGACAAACATAAATTCAGTAATAGATTTCATCAGAATAGAAGATACCATCAGGTTTGTGAGCACAAAATGCCCAACTCAAGAAGAAATGTTGGATTACCTAAAGAGAAGGCAAGTTGATCCTGCTATTTTGAGAAGACCAGAACTCTCTTGTTTAACCTATAGCCGAGAAACAAAAAGGTGGCATTACCTCCCAGACATGGATACATACAAAATTGGAGATTAAGGGAACAAAGAACCGGCAATGATTCCTTTATAGGAACATAGCTGACACGGCTAACTTGCTGATGGCTTAACCTTTTTAGTTTTTGAGTTTTTTAGTGAAAACTTGACAATCAATTAGCAGATTTTAGAACCCGAACGGTGAAACTGGCTATAAAACTAAAAAACTAAAATCAAGATTACGCCACTTTATACCTACTAGAAGCCATTTTATTCAAAATTGAAATTAAGTTTAAGAGCCAGATAACGAAGAGAGTTCAAAGCATTCTGGTTTCTTTTATAAGATTTCCACTTTCATACGTGCTTTCCGAAGTTCGAGAACTCCTTGTTCATTTATTACAAAAGCCACTAAATCTCCTGCATTGAAACCCATCTTTTCTCTAATTTTTGGTGGAATGATAACTTGCCCTGATCCGCCGATTTTTCCTAACAATGTTTTCTCATTAGTCGAACTTTGACTTATTTTATGCTCTTCTATAGTATTGAGCTCGGAAGGGTCAGCTATTCTATATGTTTTATTATCTTTATTAAACCACAAAAATTTTTCAGCACCTGCGAAATGATGTTCTGATGGGTGATTGATACTATTAGCCATCAAATCCCCACGATAAGACTGATCATTTACTTGTTCGTCGGGATAGTGTTGCCTGATCCATTCGATTATTTGTTTTGGTCTGGCTTCTCCCAATTCCTTTAAGGCTTCACGGATTTTTTTTGCGTGCGTCATGCTAACCACAAAAATAATATAGTATTGTAATATTTATATTTTTTTTAAGAAATAATTATTATTCAACTATTTTTGCGGTACCCTGTTTTTTTTGCGTTTCTGGTGAACGTTAGTTACGTATTATGAGGCTAAGACGTGCACAACCTTGGACCCAAATGTTGCTCCATCAGCAAGTGAGAGTCCTCTCAACATGACATCCGACAATTGGATAGGGTCAGTTCATAATAATTATTTTTACACACCGAAACATTATTATTATACTTATTATTAAGATAATTATTATCGATTAAAAGGAGCGATGTATAACATGCGAAATCAAATAGGAATCTATAATTTGAAAAAATTCCCGCCTCTAAAGAGGCTTGGAGAAAATAATCACTTAATGGGAGGTGTTTACACATGCTAATAGCAAAATATAAACCAAGAACATTTAATGAAATTCTTGGAAATCCAAACTGCGTGGCCTACGCACAGTCTTGTGTCAGACTAAGGGATATTCCAAACAGTCTTTTCTATGGACCACCCGGAATAGGAAAAACATTGACAGCGGATATTATGGTTGAAACCCTTTACGGAGAAGATGCTAAGGGCTATTGTTACAGGTCATACAATGCTGCAGATTTAAGTAAAAAAGATGTCACTGAACAGTTAGAGAAATTTGGCCAATATTCACTAGAGGCTTTCGCCGAGAGGGAGGAAGGCTTAAAAATGAACTTCCCTTTCCCACCTTTCAAGACAGTTATAGTTGATGAGTGCGAAAAAATAAGCTCCCCAGTTGAGACTCTTCTGAGAACAAAGATTCAAGACTCATACGACTGGTTGAGATTCATACTGATTTGTAATGATATAAATCATCCTGCAATAACAGGGCCAATCCTGTCAAGGCTAACAATTCTGCAATTCTTACCTCTAACTTCCCAAGAGATGCGTCAGGGATTGAGCAATATTGTGCAAAAAGAGGGAATTAACATAACCCCTCAGCAATTTAACCAAATTATCTGGAAACATAGTGGCGACTTGAGGGGCGCAATTATGGAACTCCAATTATATGTCTGAGAGAGGGAACCGAAATGCAAGTACAACCGAGTAATGGGCCTCCTTTCGAAGGAGGCAAAGAAATGACTCTCATAAAAGAGACGGAAATAAACTTTAGCGAATGCTGCAGAAAACCTACAACACTTCAATACATAACGCCAATCTACAGTAAACCTAAAAACTCCGTTTCAAAAGATGGAGAAACAATTTTTGGCAAAGCTTGGACTTTATATGAAGCGAGACCAAACATACCGGGCCTCCCTGCAATTTTAATAATCGATAAAAATGGCTTCATTAATTCTGGCCGAAATACCTATCCGTTACAACAATGCGAACCACAAGACCTTTTTTCCAGCAGCGATGAGTGGGACTCGCTTCCACCTAACGTAATAGTAAAAATCAAGAAACTGCTTGGAAACTACTCAACAACGCCAAAACATTTTGACTGGCCCATGCTTTTAAAGGTGCTCTACAAACCGACTTTGCGATTGACAAACCCTGAAGTGCTTAACAAGATTGATTGGATCAAGTTTGTCGAGCGGGAAGTTCTCGCTTATCAAGCAGAAAAAGATCCAAAACTCCAACTCGTATTCAAAGCAACCCTACTTCGGGGGATAGAAATGCAGTTCTGTCCACATGGATTTCTTTCTACTGGTTCAGGAACAGGCAAAAGCTATGCTTACGAGAAAGCAGGGATCAGAAGGGATAAAGTAACCGCGATCAGCCTTGTCGGAACAATCAGCCAAAACAGTATAACAGAAGGTTTGGTTCAACATCAAACCCTTCCTATATGCATTGAACAACTTGAAAGTCAAAGTGCACAGCAAATTCTAGGCTACATGTTAACCTTCATGGAAATGGGAACTGCACGAATATCTACTGCTTACGGAAACAACGTAATTGAGGGGCAATGCACATTTGTGGTAACGTCAAATCCGACAGGCTACGTCTTAAACAAGATTGACACTTTTAGAAGTCTGATCAACACCTTAGGTTCTAACTATATTGCACTTGGCAGACGCATTGGGCTATTAATCTACGGCGGAGAGGGCGCTTATCAAAAAGTAAAAAGTTTGGGTATATTGGACGAAGTTGAATGGAACTACCGTTTTGAATTTTTCCGTGCAGTGGAAGAATATGTGTTTTCTTTGATCCAAAAGCTGTTCAAAGAAGGCCGAGTGCGAACATGGCTTGAAACGCCAATACAAAACTATGAGGTAAATGTGAATACCCTATCAATGCAAATAGATGACAAGCTAATACGCGAATTTCTTAGTGTTCATGGATCGGGAAGCTACAAGCATATTAGGGGTGGAGCATTAAATTGTGCAGTTATTGACTCGCTTCCAGAATTTGTAAAGCTCAGACAGGCCAACTTAGAAGAAATACCCTCTTCACTAGTAGACCAGCTTCTCCAGAAAGCAGATGATTATACAGATAAGTTAGTGAACATAAATCTCGAAAGTATTGCAAATATTTCCAAGACACTAGAAAGCGATGAGCAACTTCAAACAATGCTTTTCGAATTATTCCCCAAGTATCTGAAAGCAATTGTCTTAGCCGTAAAAAAGTACAAAGAAAGCAATAGCAGCGTCGGAAAAGAAATAAGTTTAAGTAGCCTAGAAAACTTTTACGATCATGACCAATATAGCTATTGGAGCAATGTAGAATGCAATCTAGCGAAAAGTAACATTGACCTCCATAACTCGAACTTAGACAAATATTTCGGGTTCAAAATTGTCCAGAAAGCGGATAAATTGTGGAGCATTACTTTCACTGACGCCAACAAATCCATCATTGTGGACCAATAGAAAAAAGAGAGCATCAAATTACCTCATCTTTTTTTATTTTTTTAAATTTTTAGCAGAAAATGACAGCCAACTTGTTTATTAAAATGACCAAAAAAGGAAAACGGCTATAAAAATAAAAAAGCGACGCGGAAAGGGGTTTCTTTAAAATAATAGTTGTTGCTCACAATAGGACATCATGTAATTCGACGACTTTCCGAGAGAAAAGGTAATCTTATCCTTTTTTGATTTGAGAGCCAATATTTATTGAGTTGTCGTTCGCTTTATTAGTTCCTCAGCAAACGGCTTAAGCACAGTACATACCATTGCCATTTGCTTAGAAGGTAATCTTTCTCTGGTAAAGTCTATAACTGCAGCCACCAATGCGCCATCTAGCAAACTCTTAGGTCTAAACATTAGTATACATTCATCATACCACCTCAGAATTGTTTTTACGAAAGTGGCATTCAGCTTGAAGACTGGCTCACCATTTATTTCGTCACGAAGCAATATATTATAAGCCCGTAAGTACTGTATTGCTTCTTCCCACTGCTCTTTCGACATCATTTTCTTTTCTTCAGGGACAATATCATCCATTCTAAACGCCCACCGTTTTTTTCCTTCCCATAAACAATCAAGGACATTTAACTGTAATGCCAGTTTCCTCAATATTATTGTTACCACAAATAACCTCCAAAGTTTGATTTGTCCAGACCTTGTGATGCTTGTGGAAGAACACCTGTAGGTGGTGGGGCACATTGTCTGAAATGCAACATTCACTTCTGTGTCAACAATCTTAAATTGTTATTGCTTTCTATACCTATTCTGATAACAAATGGCACAATTATCAAACTGGACCAAAACTGTAGTTCCTCAACGTCATGAATCTGGGTGTATTCCAACAGGCTATGAATGGCTAATTCGATATTTGAAGATTCAAGGAGTGAATCTTGAGACCTTTCAAGAGGATTTTGACCTTGGGCAAGATAATAGTTTCGACTCTGTTTCAGCGAAGATTAGAAGTGTGTATCCCACAATCAACATTAAAGTGCAAAGTTTCACCAAGGGAATAGACAAAGTAAACATTATCAAATCCCTCTTAGAAGAGCAAAAACCTTGCCTGATTTCATTAGCTCTGGGTAACGGTCAGGGTTGGCACATAATGCCTGTTGTACGCATCGATGACACTAGTATACAACTGATACATCATGCGGATGCGGAAGGACACTATACTTGGAGTTTTTCTATTGCAGAAATAGTTTGGAGACATGATTACTTACAAGGTGGACATGATATATCGTGGATTGAACCTTCGTAGGTGCTAAATATACCACACTCAAAGAAAGTTTGATTAGAACCCAGCAATTCTATGTTATTTATAACAAGAGTGGCTAGTAGATTTGAGAAAACGCAAAATACTATTTGTTTGTGGACAAAACGTTGACAGGAGTCCCACTGCTGAAGACCTATTTAAGAAAGCTGAAAACCTCGAAGTCAAATCTGCAGGTGTTTCATATGGAGCTACGGTTCCGCTTACGCGGGAGTTGGTTAAGTGGGCAGACGAAATCTACGTGATGGAATTCAATCATCAGCAAGCCGTACTCAAAATGGTTCCTTCCGCATGGAAAAAAGTTGAATCTCTCGAAATCCCCGACATATACTACAGAGATCAACCTGAATTAAGGCAGCTAATTGTCGAGAAGATGAAACCTTACATTTAGTTGTTCCACTTGAATGCCCTATGTGTGGTGGAAAGCTTCTATATCCTTAGAGCAAAGGATGATTCAAGGATTAAGCCAAGTTCCTTTCTTTGAAAATCTTTGCTATCTTTTGATGTTCAGGTGAAAATATTTTATTTAGGAAACTAAAAGCAAAATTTCCTAAATTTTATTTACTCACTCACCCACTATAATATAATAAAATGGAGATTAAACAAATACTTGTTAAAATCGCCGAAGCTGTTAAAAGATTAAGTAAATTCGAATCAAGAATGGATCATAAATTTGTTTGCTGGTGGGGCGGATACTGCCCAACTGTAAAGGAAATAGAAGACAGTGCTGTAAAAAGTTTGGCAAATAGACTTAAAGGGCAGTCTCATGAAGAAACGTTAACAAACATTTTAGAATGGCAGGATAGAAACATAACCTTCTGGACAGAGAGACATCCACTTTCAACGATATTTTTTCCTTTTTTTGTTTCACTAATTGTTTATGGGGTTTTCGTCGCTCCTCGTATAATTGTTGCTTCAGCGCCTTTTATGGCTCTAAATAGTACTCTTGTTATTGTGTTTTGGTTACTTTGGATACCTATCGCTATTCTGATAACGGGCACTATCTTAACTTTAACAATTATAATATTAATTATTCATTCTAATCGGAAAATACCACTAAAAGAAGGATTAGAAGCACTAAATCGAAGCATCCCAATAAATCTGCTACTCAAGAATAAGCTTGGCGTTTGCCGAGATTATGCAAAACTAACTGCATGTCTACTTCTAAATATTTATCCTAATGATGACCTCTATTTTGCTCATGCCCCGAGTCACGTAGCAACTGGGATAATGATTGAAAATAGATTGTATATGTTAGACCAACGTTTGCCTATATTGACAATAGATAAATGGAAGAGCTACAGACATTCGAAGGAGAAGAAGATAGAGAAAATCAAAAAAGATAGGCTAATTAAGGTTGATTTTAGTTCCTTTTTGTCAAAAACTAAAATTAAGGCAATAGATACACAAAAATTGGCTAAGACAATGGCAAAATTTTTGAATATACAACAACAAACAGGATCTAAAGAAATTTCAGAATTGAAAATACTATTGAGAAAAGGGGTAATACTGTATGAAGACGATGAGATGGTCAATTACTCTCTTTCTAGATGGCTTAGGAATAAGATTTCGACTGAATTGGTAAACATCGATCAAGTAACAAAACTTGAAATAACTAGTCAGAAAGACGACCTCATGTTTCTTATTAGCTTTAGCACCACAAATTAGACATTCCCGAATGAGAAGATTAGATTAAGATTTTTCTCTGCAGAGGTATTCGTTTAGATTTCAGTTTAAATTCTTTCAGGGATCCAATTAAAAATAAATTGGAAAGCTTAGGATTGATTTGAACCCTTGCCCAAGTGGAGATGTCACCCGCAATTCCTCTCTTTTTTAAACAAAGTTTAAACTTTCAGCTTCTCAGCGAAGTCTTCAGCATGTGTAAGGTCTTCAGCATCAGGTTTGCCCTTCCTCAGTCCCCCAACCAGTTTAAGCAGTCCAAAAGTATCAAATCCTGCGCAGTTAAATTCGCCCACAATAATATATCCTTTAGACTCAAGCTTTTCCTTAAGAGCCAAGTGAAGTTTGGCGCCACTTCTTGTGTCCCCACTTGTTGAGAAAATGAATGCTTTCTTGTTAACTGCTAGTGGAAGCTTGTTGATGAGGGCAAGGAGTTCTTTATGGTGTTTTCCAAAGTATATTCCTGAGCCGAATCCTACGAGGTCGTACTGCTGCAACTCTGCGGGGTCAGTTTGCTGTGGCGTCTTTATTTGTGCTTCAAGGATTTTTGCGAACACATCAGCTATTTTCTGGGTGTTCTTGTGATGATAAGAGACTAAAATCAGTAAAGTCTTCATTTTCAACTCAAATCTTGTTTCAGTATTTGTTAAGTGCGTGATACTTTAACCTTATCTTTCACTTTATGCTTATGCTTTGGTTGCTTTCAACTGCAAGAAACGTTTGAACAAAATGCCTTACCATGCTTGATTTATTCATACCTTGCGATGCCTGCGGAAGAGAACCTATGGGTGGAGGAGGCAAGTGCTGTCCAAAATGCAACATCCATTTCTGCTTCCCATGTACTCTTGAATTAATGTACCTTCAAAAGAAGCTTCCACTTGAATGTCCCATGTGTGGTGAAAAGCTTGAATAGTCATGTATATCTCAGAGGCAAACCACTTTACTTTTGGGATAATTATGAACTGGTCTGCCATTGAAGGAAAACCGAGAGAAGTAAAAGTCAAAGGGAAAATACATGCAATATTTGATTATGTTCCCACAAACTCACCATTATCGGATTATTACGAAGTTACACTTTATCCAACAAAAGGCAAAATATATCGTCTGAAGTTTAAGAAAAAGGAAGATTTGGAGCGGCAAGCATTCACTGTAGATGAAACAGTCATTGTGGAAGGTAGGCTCAGAATTGTAGATAGTCAACAGATTCTAACCAATGTGAAAAGAAGTTCTGAAGAATTCTAGACTACAGAAATCTTAAATCTGCAATAGCGTAGAATAGCCTAAAGATAGTAAGGATAAGCGATTTTGAGAGCAAAAATTCAGAAATAAGTAACGTTTGAAAAAACTGATACTGTTAATTGCCTAAAAGCTTAACAAGTTAATTGGCAATATGACATAGTGACCAAGATATGAGTGCTGCTACAAAGCTTGCGCAGATTCAAGTTAAAATTCAACGTGGAAGAGAGCATTTTACAGAACTTAATAATAAAATTGGTGCTTTTTATGCCACACAGCCATATCAAGTAATGACTAGACGTGAACCAAACCGTGGGTTGATTTACTACTTAACGAAAGTTGAACCAGTCCCCACACATATTGCAACAATAGCTGGTGACGTCATCCAAAATCTGAGAAGTGCGCTTGACCACTTAGCTTGGCAATTATACCTCATCGGGACTAGCGGGAGGGTAAACGATGAGAAAGTATATTTCCCAATCGCAGATGACGCAACAAAATACGGCAATCGTTTACGAAAATTAACTTACATGAGGGCGGACGCAATAACAGCATTCAACTCAATCCAGCCGTATAAAGGAGGAAAGGATGAGAAGCTCTGGATTCTTAACAAGCTTAACAATATAGATAAACATCGTTTGCTAGTCACTGTTGGTTCCGTTTTTCGCAGCATCAATATTGGTAAGTACATGACCACTATTTCTGCGCCGCAGGTTCAGAAAGTCCTTGGGAAACCAATGCCTAAAATAAACCTATTTTTTAAAACCGCAGACAATCTATATCCTTTAGAAAAAGGTAAAGAACTCTTTATTGATAAAGTTCATGCCCAAGTAATTCCTGACTTGTTCCGATGCGATGTAGTAATCAACGAGGCAGGGTTAATAGAAGGTGCGTCATTGATTGAGACAATAAATGATTTTATCACCGTTGTTGAAGCTGTTGTTAAACAATTTGAACCATGCTTAATCTAAGATACTTTTAACTTAAGATTTATTTGTTCTATCATTTCTGAATAAAAAAAAATACATAGAGCAAAATACTTTAGCGATAATTGATAGTTTGGTAGCTAAAAACTCGTTACGGCTATTATTACCCAGACCATGAAAAAGCGCGCTTCCGAAAAGATTAAAGGAGCCATTTTGGCATAAAAGCTAAAGGGTTAGAACATGAAACTCGAGTATCCATTTGACTATTATTGGAAAAAGTACTCTGAAGGTCATTGCCCTTTTTGCGATAGTGAAGAAATCCAAGATTTTGAAAACCTGGATGTCGCCCATTGTTCAGTCTATGGAGGCTACTTAAGTATATATCAAGATGAAGCTTTTGCAGGTGGAGACGGTATGTGCAAAAACTGTGAATCCACTGAGGACATTACTTCTACTGGTGACGACTTCATCGAAGAAGCCGAAGACACAAGTCCGTATCGCACAATTGCAAAAGGGAATGGATTCCTTTGCGAAGAGTGCAATCATGGTGTAGATTTTGAAAAGGCGAAAGTATTTCAGGTTCTATTTCATAACCACGATGAAAAAACCTGCAAACATTGCACATGGCACAACTCCAAAAGTCCCGACAATAAAGTTGAAAAACCTCCTAACTAAACGAGAGGTTATTGGTTTCAAGTTTTGGTCTTTTCTCTTCAATTTAGCTAGTGCTTCTAATAAATCAAACAAGTTACGTTTCCGTTTGTAAATACTTTAGGCTCTCTCTGATTTCGAATGGTTTCTCCTTCTTCAGGGCTTCGGAAAGATAGGGGAAAGCTGTCATAGCCTTTGAAAGCTGGTTCGTTAGATCAGTTTCTATGCTTAGCTCCCGATTGAAGTAAGCGGGTGAGATTGTGTTATATCCGTATTCAAAAAATACTGTTTCCTTTCTGAGGGCAATATTTTTCTCTAAGTGGCGTTTGTGTTCTTGAAGTTCTCTTTCTCTGGATTTTAGGTCTAACAATTCTTTTTCAATGGAATCGTTTTCTCTTTCCATTTCTAACAATTCTCGTGATGGTTTGGATTCTGGAGGCACAACATGCATTCTTTTAGCACGTGGAAACGCTGCTGCTATCCAGTCGGACAATACCTTTTCAAAAGTCTCTGCTGATTTAGGCGAAGCAATTAATAGAATAGCCAAATTTGCTATCATATGCGCATCTTCGTCTTGTTGAAGAATTAGATCCAAAATTTTTTCTTGAGGTATGTCGTTCATTTTTTGCAAGGTTTCTATCCGTTTACATGTTGAAAACTGCAACCAATCCAGAATTTTCAGTATTGTGCCAGCAGTTTGGACCAATTCCTGTTTCAATGCTATACCTCGAATTTTGACAGGAAGTTTAACTGGACCCTCAATGGTTGCTATTTCAACTTGAAGACCTGAATATTTGACCATTTGTTTACAGTCAGAGAATAACCCCATTACCGATCAACTAAGTTCCCTTTTCATTGCTACTCCTATTTGATTTTTTCGATTATTACAAACAACTGCGTTAGTGCAATTCTAGAAGGATTTTTATCATTTCTAATACTGACGAGCGTGCTAATGCGGTGGAAAACGTAATTCCTTAAACTATTCGGGTTCAAGTTTTCATAAAGATAAGTCTTAAATCTGCATAGCATAGAGATAGCCTAAACATGGAAAACAACAACAAAGACAAACCTCTCGAAGCAACAGCAAAAGAGGACGCGGAAAAAAAATTAACCAAACAAGAAATTACGCCTTTCCTTCTTAATATGAGGTTAATTTATCAGCATGGGGTTTCCCATTCAAAGAATAAATCAAGATTAGATTTGTTTCTTGCTATTCATAATAGCCATTACGTAGTAGAACAAGTAATACGAGAACGAGCCAAAGATATGACTTTCAGTGATGCTTTGCACAAAATCGGTTTTGAGGAAATCATTAAAAAGGTTAATGAAAAACAACCCACGCAATACTATAATCGTCTTTTAGAACTCAACAAGATAAGAAACAATGCTGAACACCTAAATTTGATACCAAGTAGTGACGACGTTGAATTTTATGTGAAAATAGTTGAGGATTTCTTGAAATGGAGTTGCCAAAACTATTTTCAAAAGGACTATGAAAGCCTGAAGTTTGAGGACTTAATTATCGACAAAGAAATTAGAGAGCATATGATGAAAGCCTCTGAATTCATCGATGCCAAAGATTACAAATCTGCTTGTGAGAAGATGAACACAGCACTTGCCATTTTCAAAACCAGATTTTTCACATTCTTCGCAGACCCTAAGCTCTGGAACATCTCAGTTGGCGCATTTCCTCTGACAGGTATCTTGGCAGACCTGACCCTGAAAATTTTCTTTTCCAATGACATCTATACCTTGAAAAGGCTAACTGCCTTACCAACAACATACATGGTGAAAGATGGTCAAGTCATAGTCGCATGGAATGTATCTTATGCTGGTTTTCAAACGGAAGAAGAAACAAGGAAAGAATATGATGCCATTTTGAATATCATCCTCACCTACCAAGATAGATTTACATTTTAGGATAGTAATGATTGATTTAACTCGACCTTGCGATTCTTGCGGCAAAATAATTGGAGGAGGCTTTAAGCACTGTCCTGAATGCCAAATTTACCTTTGCCACCTATGTTCAATAAAGTTGATTGATATTCAAAGTAAATTCCCTATAGATTGTCCTATGTGTGGCGAAAAATTAGATTAAGGCAGGTTGAACTGTTTTTTTATTTTTTTTGCTTGATGGTTTCCTTCCGCTCGACCTAATTATAATAGGTGGAATTTGTCCTTCGTAAACTATGAGCTTCGGAAGTATTTGCGAATATGCATTTTCAATTTCCTCTGGTAAAGGCGTGCTCATCTTTACGCCTTCTCGTATGCGACCTAACAAATAGTCAACTATATTCCAATTAGGCAAAGGAATTGATTCTTCGAGAGTGTCTTTCAATCTTTTTCCTATAGCTTTAGTAGTTATTGTTGCAAAATTTTTCGGCATTCCATTAACTTGTTCCATTCGATTAGATTCAATCTTTGCACCTAACCCAGCGCGATCTCTCTCCCTATCAAATTCACTTTGGAATGTTTGACGAATCATATTCCAAACAAGGTCTTGTTGACTATGTGGTATTGTCTTAAAATATTCTTCCAACGCAGTTTTGGCGTCTAAGCCTATGAATGTTGTATACTCAAATGTTCCACTGACTTCCTTACGAATAGTAACTGGATAGATTTTTCTCGTTTCAGTCCATTTTTCAATATGGAAATCTTCAACTTTAAGAAGCCTAAGTTGCCCAACATCTAAGCCAATGTAGCTGTCAACTAGTATCCAACTTCTGCTTCGAAGAGTAGCAACATCACTTATTTTTCTTAATTGTTCAGTCGTAAGCTGGTCGTAACTGTGCTTTGGCTTATACTTTGGTCTGTCAATATCAAGTCGTATTCCATTATGTCCGTAAAATCCTCCCTTAATATAAGACCAATAAAGGTGAGCTGAGGACTGGCTCTTTAGAGAACACAAGAATTTCTCCAACATATCTTCGTGTGATTTAACGGCTCCCCCTGATCGCATTTTTTCATTTTCTGCATCTTGTATTATTTCGTCAGGATTCATTTTCACAAACTGACTGTATTGAGAAATAACATAGGTCAAACTCTGTTTTTGTTCATCTATATTTTTTCCACCTAGACCTTTTTTGCCAACTTCTTTAAACCATTTCCCAATTGATTTGTAGTTTTTATCGAGCGGTTCTTTTAGGTCAACTTTCTCTATTGATGGCTTGAACTTTAAATTTTGACGAGCCTCAAGCGGAGACTTTAGTTCTTTTATTAAGTCTGCGAACTCTTCATAAGGAATTGCTCTTTTCCAAATAATGTCAGATGGTATTTTTGGTTTGATTTCTTCTTCTTCTTTCTTTTTGACAATGACAAAAATTGGCTTACCAAAAGCAATCATCATACCAAATTCTAACAGCACATTGGGATTCATACCACTTAATTCCACGATACCAAATTCACATGACTGAATCTTTTGGCAAATTTCACAAAAAATCGCTAAATCTGTAGGTTCCTTATCCGCAAATATTAGGCTTGATTCACTAAAATTTTCTTTAAGAGTTTCCTTAATTGCAATTCCAATTACTATTTCTCTTCTTTCGCGGTCTTTTTCAGGCTTAAACGGTTCAGCTAGGAAGAATGTGTTCTTCTGAAAAATTATTTCGCTATCGCGTTTAGTACAACCGCCTGAACCAACTAATGGACAATACTCTAATCGACCCATTAACTAAGCACTCAATTTGATTAACTATTGGTTCTCGTTTATTTTTAACACTTTCTAACGACGAAGAGCATTTAAGCTCTTGACTGCCATAGAGTCGAGTGCGTGCTAAGCTGGCGCATGCGCTGAAACTCATGAAACTACAAACTGATATTCTTACTTCCGAAGCAAAATTCAGTGAAGATCATAAATATAGATACTACCTAATCAGAACTTGGAACAAGAAACTGCCCAGAGCAACCTTCATCGGCTTAAATCCTTCAACAGCTACAGAACAATATGATAACCCAACAACCCGAAGATGCATCGAATTCGCCAGAAGAGAAGGGTGCGGTTCATTGTGTATGTTGAACATTTTTGCATACCGTTCCACTAATCCAAGCAACCTCTCAATCTGCCCTGAACCTATAGGCAAAGATAACAACACTTACATTGTTGAAAAATGTAAGGATTCACAGCTCATTGTAGCTGCTTGGGGTTCCCGTGGTAGCTTAAACAATAGAGGAGAAGAAGTTATTGACCTTCTTTATTCCACACTACCAGATAAACAGTTATTATGCCTTGGGAAAACAAAAAATCAACAGTCAATTCATCCTCTATATCAGAGTAGTAAAATCAAACTCATTCCAATAATATCGAAAAAGGAGAAATAATGATTCTTAAAACAAAAGAGCATCTGCTAAAGGTAATACTATTTTTCTTATCTTGTAGCTTAACCTTAGTTTGCTATGCCTTAGTCATTCACATTATTTAGAGAAATGAGATATGAACGCAACAACAAACCTGAGGGAAGAACGAAAAGTTAACTGAACCTTTTTTGGATAAAATTATTATATTTATCAGTTCTTACTTGTTTTTGGTTAGGGGTTGTGTAGAGGTTTAGGGTTACCTCCCCGAAAACCTATCGCGTTTGAAAGAGCACAACCCTTAACTCCCCTTTCCAAAGATTTTTTTATCATAAAAGTAGACAACAAGATAAAAGCTAAATTGCTAAGTAAACGCTTCTCTCTTATCTCATAATTGCTTCTTTTGGCTCATAGCAAATTGGACATTTCTTCCAATATATTGGAATGTAAAATTTCCCCTCTTGAGGGTGATTTGGACAATTATATTCTTTCAGCTTTCCACCTAAATTCTTGAAGGAAACATTTACGTTTGAGCCATTCAGATTCAGCTTCCAATAACAGCCAACCATAGGAGAAGCACCATGAACCGCATCTCTATAGATAAAACCCAAGTTCAAGTAGTTTAAAACATACTGTCCAAAATGCAGATGACCATCCAACTGTATTAGGGCTTTTGAAGTTAGTTTCCTGTAGTGATGTTTAAGCAGGATTGCATGTTCAGGCAGATTTTCCTCAGATGAAGTTAGCCAATAGTCTCCAAGTTTGACCCTTTCTTGTTCTTTCAAAAGTCTGCCATAATGTAATGAAGCAACGAAGCGTGTCATCTCTTTGAGAGATTCCCAATCATTCTTTGGAATAAATGTTGGGAAAACTGTCCGATTCCCCTCAAATGATTTTCTATGAAAAACAAATGCTGCCTGTTCTTCCTCTTCCATTCCTCTGTGAACTCTGCTAACTGCCCCTTCACTTACTTCATAATGGTCAGGGTTTTCAATAATATCGATTAGTGAAACAAGTTTTTGTTCCCTATTTGGCAGTCCCCAAACGTAATAGTATGGAATCTTGAAACTCTCCATTATGGAAAATACTTCATTGACCTGACGAATTGTTTCACTTGTTGACACAAGGTCTGCATTGGTTAAGTCTCCTGCAACAAGCATATAGTCAAACTCTTCGCTTAGAATGCTGTCCTTCAGTAGTTTGAGAGTTGACGCATCTCCATGTAAATCGCTGAAAGCCAAAACCTGCATAGTTTTTCACTCATAATATTTACTAATTTTTTTATGACCCATTACTTGATATTTCCCTAGTAGCGTGTCCTCATCAGTTTTATAGGGAATCCTATTGGTTATGCTGAGTTTTCTAAGTTCCTCTCTAACTCTCTTGATATCTTTTTCATCAGTCCAATCATATGTGTAAACACAGATGACTTTCTTGTCTTGGTCAGTAGCATGTGGATTAGGTTTTGCCGTTGCAACTTTTGAGCTGTCTCCAAGCAAACCATCTTCAGTTGCTTTCCTAATCGTGTTCCAAACCCTGTCAACATCTCTTTTATCCACAAAAATGAGCCATTTTCCACTATTCATTGTTGACTTTGGGTATTCTCCCTTTTTTCTTATTGCATAAATCCAATAGACCTCTGTCACTTCAGAGGGCTTGGCATTTGAATAGGTAGATGACATTTTCCTCTGTCTTGCCTTTATGAAATCATGTTCAAGGTTCTCTTTCTTCATCTTCTCTGAGACCTATTGATTTAAGCTATTCCTGAAACATAGGTTTTCCTTGCTTGACACTCATTTCAATCAGTCTTTTTGCTCCGTAAAGGTCTAACCAACGAACTATTCTCAGGTCTTCCTTCAGGTGTTCTTCAATTTCATTGTATTTGCCTTGGTCATAGGAATCTTTAACAGACCCTCCACTTGCAGTGTAACTTGGTGGTTTCAACCCAAGTTGTCTTGAGATTTCAATAACTTTGCTGCAGCTCAGCCCTTTGAAATAGTTCTTATTAGCAACCAACAACTGTTGGAAATAGTCGATTGTAAAACAGTTATTCCACATTTTTGACAATACTTCATGTGTCTCAACTGAGTGATGTGAGCAACGGCAAATCATTAGAGGAATGTCAAATCTGAGAATATTGAAACCGATTACAACTGTGAACCTATGATTTGCCAAAGTTTCTTTTATTCTATTGTGGACTCTGCTTACAATATCGCATTCGTTGAGACCATCCCATTCAAACAATAAAATAGGTTCAATGTTTGTTTTTAAGCTGTCTTCGCAGTTTGGAGTTTCATCAATCAGCAGACCTGCTGAGATTACTCTTTCTTCTGTGAAAGCTCCTTCTTTATTTGGACGGTAAGTCTCAAGGTCAAAATATACCCTGACCATTTTCCTCACTCTTCATTAGTTTTTGTTAAAATTAGCTATAACATTTGTGTATTACAGCTAAACGTTAGATTCAAAAAGTCACGCTTAAAGCAAGTCTTATGAACAGACGATAATGGTAAATACTATAACGAATGTATCTGATGTAAAATGGTAAGAATATTTGGCTATGGTGAAGATGCACTTACGCTTTGGGCTATGAAAGAACAGTTAGGAACAATACTTGAAGAGTTCAAAGACCATACCGCAACGTCAGATTGCCTTGTTTTTTATCGTCCAAGCTTTGGAAGAAGCGGTGGAGAAGGCAGTGCAGAATTTGGAGAATTTGACGCAATAATAGCTTCAAGGGAGAATATCTACTTGGTAGAAAGCAAATGGGACAACTTGAGCAAGCATAGGAAAGAAAAACTTCTCCTAAGAGAAGAACAACTAACAAGGCACAAAGTATTCGCTTGGTATCTCACTCATTGGAACAAGAAATACTCAAGCAAATGGCAGGAGTTTGTAGACGACAATAGACTCAACTTCATTGCAGGAAAGAAGCTGCCTGAAATTCAAGCAGGAAAACAGTGTCTTCTTTCAACTAATCTTGAGACTACCCTAAACAAACTATCAGACCATTGCAGAGGATTTTCCTCAAGTGACAACATTAAGAACATTTTGCTCTACTTCCACGATTGTAACAAGACCAAACCACCAAAAGTAGACAACACAAACTTCACTTTAATACCGATTGACTACAGTAAGAAGATGGAAGGTAATTTCATTATGCTCTAATTTTACATCTTGCGATTGTTCTAATAATCGAGAAAATCCCATTTGTTTTTGAATTCTTCAAGCAAAAGGTCTTTCCCATAAGGATTAGGCAATTTTCGTGGGGTTGAGGCTGAGCATCCCTCTTTCAGCATTTGCGAATAAGTTCGAGTAACGTATTCAACAACTATCTCGGAAGGTATTACAAAATATTCAGGTGAATTGTGCTCTCTGAGATTTACAAAAACGTAAAAAAGATTTTTTGCTTTTAGATTCTCTGCCTTCTCTGTCAGCATCCATATGTTCCATTTGCTGCTTGTTTTAACTTGAATTTGAACAGTGCAGTCTCCTTTAACGGCTAAAACATCTATTCCTTTTGTGTTCCTGATTGTTGGAGAGCAATCCAACCCCTCCGAGAGAGTTCGCCAACAACAAAATGTACTCCTGCTGCTCCAACCAATGCATTACTGCTCATAATACTCTATCCTTGACAATTTTCTAATATCCAACTACAAAATATGAGGGCAAAAAACCGTATCAGAACCGTCTACGCTTCTTAGCCTCAAGCGAAGAATGGTGACTTCTACTCATAGCAGTCAAATTGCTCTTTCTGAAATTGCTCTTGTCATCATCTTTGTGGTGAACAACTCTATCCCCTAAAGAACCATACATATTCCTTGCTACATCCCTATGCACTAATCTATGGCTATCGCTCCATCTTGGGTAGCCATTCTTGTCTTTGTATGTGTTCCCCATATTCGCACCTAAGGAATCTCTGTGCTGTCCTTACTTAAAATAATTGTACTATTGTAATAATGATGATAAATTCAGTTCTAAGAGACCTTGCGATGCTTGCGGTAGAATGATTGGGGGAGGCTTCAAATCCCGTCGTCCATTTGGAAAGGCTAAGCATGTTTTACTAAAAGAATAAGGATTGGTGGCATCTTAGGGCATTTCGGGTTTGCTGAGGCTCTGGCAATTGAAAGGAAGATAGAGCAAATGCAAATGCGCTATCACAATTGCTAACATTATGATTAAACCAGAGCCTTCTCAGCCCAATCTTTTCTCCAAATGCTTCTTGCTTTTTAAAGGGCTAAAAAAGGGGAAAATGGAATTTTTGGCTGTGCATTATTATGGTCGTTTTCTTAGCATCAGCACGATTACGATTGAGGCTATGGCTATTGCAACTATTATTGCGATTGCTGCTGCGGCAATGTACATTCCGGTTGGAGGCTGCGCTGCTGCTTGTTGTGGAGATGCTGTTGGTGCTGGAGCACTAGCATAGAAGTATGTTGAAGCCGAAGATCCATAGTATGATTGTGAACCTGCAAACGTGGCGGTGACAGTGAAGTTGCCTGGAATGTCGGGCGTCCAATTGAAGCCAAACGTCCCCATGGAATTAGTTGTAGTAGTGCCGATGGTTCTGTAGTTGCCGTTAGAGTCAACGACGCTTATCGTAACTGGAACTCCGGTTGTGTTGGTTGGCATTGGCTGCTGCTCGTAAACGTATTCCATCCATGCGGTTTGGCTTGCGTCAGATACGGCTGGAAGACCGTTTGGAAAGTTCATTGCTACTGCATTTTGTTGTGAGCCGGCTGAGATGTCTGTAACTGTGCCTGTTATCGTTACTGGTGTAGAGGTTGTTACGCCAATGTTAGGTGCTGTAACGGTCGTTTTGCTGGGTCCCATACCGAAAGCGTATAGTTGGTTGTCATAGGAATTTTCCGTTATCATGATGCCGTCTGAGATAGGGAGAGTACAGTAAGGTCCATTCCCGTCGCCGTTAAAGTCCAATATATTAAATACTAGCTGTCCAGTGGTGGCGTTTATAGCGTATAGCTTAGATCCTTTATACACTGGGGGAGTATAGCTGTGACCTGATACGACATAAACCATTCCATTAGCAACGAGTGCATCCGCGCTCAAAGACCAAAGAGGATAATTACCGTAGGGAACGTCATAGCCGGCGGGTCCAGTGCTCCAAAACCAGTTGAGAGTGCCTGTAGTAAGGTTATAGCAGTACACAGCTCCGCTTAGGCTCCATGTGTAAAAGTTACCGTAAGCGATAATCCCTAAACCACGGTCAAAATAACCCCATGCGTTTGTGTAGGTTGTGTAGGGCTGAGTTGGACCCCATAGCTGGTTCCCTGTAAGTATGCTATAGCCACTCCAACTCTGCAACTGTTCATTGTATTCAGTGTAGATTCCGTTCCCCGCAGGACCCATATATATGGTTGTCCATGGTGTTATCGTTCGATTAGTTATCCAAAGCTGTTGTCCAGTTGTTAGACTGTAGCCTGCTTCAATTCTCCAACCCTCTGTAGCGTGACCGGCGGTTTCTGGCGCTGTCATTTGCATAAGTACTACCCCGGAGGCATTATCAATTTCGGAAATTCCTAAGCTGATAGGTGCGCCTTCATAAGTGGTGGCCACGGGCACGCTCCATTGGTTTCCTCCCGCCCAGTCAATAGTCGCTCCTTGAGGAGGCCGCCAAATCTCTGCAGAGCTATAAACCGTATAAGTGTTATACTTTGTTGATCCTGCTGCGATACACAGGCTTGCGTTCCACATAGTCAACTGACCTCCTGAAACGCGGTAACTTAGCAGTTCCCCTTGTGGACCATCCACGATTGTACCAGGAGTTGCATTTGCGATGTTAAGTATCCACTGTCCTGTCATAGCTTCATACATTGACCACAAAGTGGCATTTGGTAGTGCAATGAATCCTGTTGGCATTGTACCCCCAGGGTATGTAAATAGGTATGTGTGGGCTCCGTACTGGTCTCCTGTTATGAAATTGTATACCATGCCGTATGCTAGTATTCCGTTGGTGTTCTCAGTCCATAACGTTTGTCCAGTTTGTAGGTTAACAGCGGTCAAAGGTCCTGGGTTGTTCCAAGCCCCTGGAAATTGAGTGTAGTAAAGTATGCCATTGATGATTATTGGCGTCGCAAATTTTGTTTCGTACGCTGCTCCTGTCGCGTAGAGACTTGTACTGGTCGAGCCAAATTCTCCTCCAATTTGGCCTCCGAAAGCTATCGGCTTCGTCCATATTATGTGACCAGTGGTCGGCCCCGTGGTATATGGTCTGTAGTTTCCGAGGCTAAAAGTTTCTGCCGTACCAAGCCAGTTTCCGCTGATTATGGACCATTCTCTGTTCATTGAATTTATTGGGCGTGTCCAGTAAGCAGTTGGAAGCGGAGCTGCCGGCGTGGTTGGAATTGGCTCCTCTTGTACGGTGAGTGTCACTACGTTGCTGGTGCTGGCTAAATAAGTATCGTTGACATAATTGATATACCTATTAGACATCATAGTAGCGGTGATATAGGGGTAGGGATTCTCGTTAGTTGCGGTTTGTTGAGGGAAGTGACCAACGAAAGTGTAGTTGCCGACTTGATCGACCACTAACGAAGCCCATGTTCCTCCCGTAGGGTCAGAAGTTAACGGCCCCAGAGTTTCAGTGGTTCCGTCGGGCTTCGTAACTGTCACTGCCATATTATACCACCTATCCCCCCACTGGCCTGCCGCTGTTGGCGGCACACTATCTATCCAAAAGTTAACGTATGCGGTTTGACCGACTCCTACGGGGTTAGGATCTACATTGAGAAATGCGTATGTTAGAATCTGCCATGGAGGCGTATGTGCACTAGCACTTGGTATTAGTGTCATTGAAGCTGACATTGAAATTGTTAAGAGTATAGCAATCGAAATAGCTGCAATTTTATTTTTTAGCGTTTTCATTTTGTTTTCTTCTTCCTATAATTTTATTTCCGTAAATTAGGATGCACAGATACGCCTAATAAGCCCTGTTAGGAAGCTGCTAGACTGACAATGGCAAAAATTTATAAATGAAATGAATAATAAGTTTAAAAAGGGACCTCTATGACGTGGGCAGTGGATGAGGTCAAAAAACAGGCTCATGAAGTACTGACAGAATTAGGGCTTACAACAACTCAAGCAAGAGTCTACTTTTCACTCTGCCAAGTAGGGATTTCTACGGCGAATGCGATCTCAAAAGAATCTGGCATAGCCCGCCAAGACATTTACCGAGTCCTAACCGAACTGGAAGAAATGGATTTTGTTGAAAAAACCATAACTAAACCCGTTATGTTTGAACCTGTGCCTTTGGAAGAAACCATCGACGTTATGATGAAAGAAAGAGCCAAGAAAAGCAGTGAATTGCAGACAAAAACACATGAATTAGTACAATCGTTCGTGGCGAAAAAGACCAGGCTTATAGCTGAAGAACCGCAATTCGTTTTGATCCCTAAGGGAAGAGCAATCCTCCAGAAGGGAAAAGAAACCCTTAGGGCTACTCAGGACAGCATGGATTGCGTTACTTCGTACAAAAGATTTCTTCAAATGATGTTTACCATAAGTGGAGATATTTTTGAAACATTGAATAGAGGAGTAAAGTTTCGATTCATTTTGGACAAACCTGACGACACAAGAATGCAGTTACCAAAAAATGTTGAAGATTTCCGCAAAGCCTCGTCTTGCAGCATCAGGTACATATCGCACCCTCCACAAGCTCTAATAGCAATTTACGACAAAAGAGAAGCTCACATCGTAACTTCTCTTTATCCAGATTTCAATGGGGCTTCAATGTTGTGGTCAAACAATCCCTCGATCGTCGGGATAATCAAGGATTACTTTGAAACAATCTGGTTCAACCAATCGGAAGCCTTTGAGAGTTTCGAGGAAAACAGCGCTCAGAATTTCTAGTCTATTTTCGCTTTCCACTGATACTATGCAAGGCGATAAAGGAGGACTTGGCAAAATCTCAAAATGGAAAAAGATAGCATCTGCGCGGGAAACGTCTCTAGGAGCATTTTTGTACTAATCCGAGGGAGTTGCTGAGATACTAAAACAAAAACGAGAAAACAGAAAATAAAAAAATTGTGCGGGAGAGTCTTCACTCTGGTAGGGTTCAAACACTGTCCAAGATGCCAGATTTACTTCTGCCTTACATGTTGGATTGACCTAATGTATTTTCAAAAGAAGTTACCGTTGGATTGCGCTATGTGCGGTGGAAAACTTACACTTCCTTAAACTATTCGGGTCAAGTCAACCATGTGTTATGCTGTCGATGATGTGATGATCAGATTGTTAAATCTACATAAAATAAGACAGTGGATAATATGACTAAGCCAAAGGTTAATGCTGAATTATCCGAAAAGTACATAGCAAGCAGTGCCGAACAAAGACCTAGGGTACCCATATTCATTTTAGACGGACAAATCAAAACTTCGGCTGCCACTGCTAATCGTCTAAGGAACGATTTTTGGCTATATTTGTCAAGTTCAAAATCAATTAAACCCCGTCCACTAGTAATTTTCATTATTCAACCTCACTACAGCGTGCGCGTTTGATTAAACTTGCGGGTTCTCGGCTGGGGTAGATGATCCGAAAGCTTCAACAAGTGATTTGATTTCATCGATTCGTGTTTCCTTAAGGGTTGCTATCTGTTTCTGTTTTTCCTTCAAGGCTTGCATTTCTAAGCCAAGTTTAGAAACTGCATCAATCCTTTTTTGTAGTTTTACAATTCTTTCGTTGTTATTTTTCTCTCTTCGATCTAACACAGCTAGAGACCTTTTGGTTTTAAAAACAATCGATTCTCCAGCTTGACTCTTTTTAGACTTGTTTTTAGATTTCACTTTTTCAACCTCAAGTGGATTATTTATCGGACAAAGTATATAAAAGTAACTATTGTAGGATAAAGCATATAAATAAGCACAGCCTATCAAAAGGTATGAAAACTAAGATTAGCGTTACAGTAGATTCAAAAACTGTCGAATGGATTGACTCGCAAGTTAAGACTCAAAGGTTCCGTAACCGAAGCCATGCTGTTGAAATAGCTTTGATGCGGTTTATTGAAAAGGAAAAAGGATAAAAAGTTCAATAATACTTTAGAGAGTAAAATGGTGAAAAGGTATGCTAAGTTTCTTTAACTTCGATTATACTAAGATTAGTAAGTTCAACCTTACTAATACTTTTATATTGATAAGCTGATTTTCAGTTTCAAGCTAGGCTACGAAAAGTCGGCAATTTATGGATAAATAGCTGAAATCTGCCCAAATAAAGCGTCTTTTCTCAATAGACTTATTACTTGCATCATAATGAAAATTTCATGGAAAAGAATATAAAAGAATTGACCTGCAAAACACTTCTAGTTGACGTCAGCAAATATCCTTTAAACTTTCTAATTTTTCCACATCGATTGACTGCTAATGCTTACATTGGTTGCCAACATAATTGTGCATACTGTTATGCTAAGTGGTACTGCAGTAAAGATGAAGTGAGAGTAAAAGTAAACGCTCCAGAAATACTCAAAAAAGAAGTAGAAAAGCGGATAGCTAAAAACAAACCCAGAGAACCAGTCTGTTTTGGATCCATCTCAGACCCCTACCAGACATTAGAAAGGAAGTATGAGATTACTCGAAAGATGCTGGAAGTTTGCGATGAACTGAGTTACCCCGTTTTCATTGTAACCAAATCAGATTTGGCTGTAAGGGACATAGCTGTGCTAACTTCCTTGGCAAAACGTAATCTGGTAGCAATAAACTTCACTATCACACCAGTTAGGGCTAAACTTCTAAGAAAGCTTGAACCACGTGCTCCTCCAGCTAAGAACAGATTTGAAGCCATGAAAACATTAACTGACGCTGGGATTCCCTGCAATCTTTACTTGTCACCTATATTTCCATTAATATCCGATAAACTAATTCCAGCCTACTTGAAAAGAGCTTCCCAAAGTGGAGCAAAATGCTGTGCTGCTATTTTCCTAAAAATAAAACCCGTAATCTGGAAAGGAGTCAAAGAATTTCTCCTAAGTAATACTCGGAATTTAATCAAGGAATTAGACTGTTTAGTTCTTCAGGGAAACGCCCCAGATTTAGTTCTAAAATACGAAGATTTGTATTTTAAACAGGGAAGCAAAGACCTGTCAGGTTATTCACTGCCAGAACTTTCTTACAGACGGAACCTCATGGAATCAATTGCTGAAGTTTGCAAACAGAATAACATGTGCTTCACTGCAGAGGAATTTCTTGATCTATGGACAACACCATATTCAGATTGCGTAGCCATTGATTGTTGGCATGCACCCACAGCATATGATATTTTTGAATTTATTAATTCTCAAAGAATAAAGAATGTTAGCAAAGAGGTCGTGATTAATTTCATTAAAAAGAATTTTGTCTTGGAAGCTGGATGGGAGAAACTGATGAATGTTTACTGGGATTTATTGGTATAAAGCTAAGCTATTCATTTAACATTAACTAAATTCACGAGCCAAAATTGTTTACACATTGTTATGATGTTACATAAGTAATTCAAGGATTTTTTTAATGTGGTCTATGTCCAAGTTTCCTGTAGTGATTCCATTGAGTATCATGTTGTATGAAACCTCTGGCAAATCCTTGCACTCGATTACTTCGCCATCTTTGTTTAATTTTGAACGGTAATGGTTCTTGTCTTTCCCCTTCTTGAGTCTTAAGTCCACAAGTCCCATGTCACGACCAATCAAGTATTCTGGAGAATTCAACGCTTCGATTCCATTGCTTTTTTCAATGGTCAGTTCCCAATTGTTTCCCTTGAAGATTTGAATATTGTAGCTTTTATCTGGGGTTATGCTCAATCTTTTACCTCCTCCAATTTCAAGTTCTTTTCTGCTAATTCGGGATATAAAATTATTGGTATATGTACTGTATAGGTGCTTGATTACACTCTTATCCATCTTTTTGGTAATCGCTCGATAGTATCTTCATGCCAAAAAGATATCGAAATGTAAGCATACCCGTAGAGTTGTACGAGAAGCTGGAGAAATTGGTTGAATCAAAACAAGCGGGTTACGTAAGTGTCTCTGATGCTGTAAAGGACGCTGTTAGAGAACTTCTTAGAAAGAACAAATTGCTACCTTAAGTCGCTGTCTTGGACTTTAGTTCTTATTATGACACTTGGTGAGTGATTGAAGAACTTGCAGTAGCTGAAATGTTTGCATTCATATCCGTTGCAGAGAATCCGTTCATCTTCAGTGATTACATGTGTGATAGGCTTTGATTTCTCCTCGCTAAACTCTTCAGATGAACTGTGAGTTAGCAA
>Ga0208321_1000252_pt1 | contig 47100 bp, 41 predicted proteins | sample June2015DPH_4_15_FD_184692 | JGI IMG/M metagenome (GOLD analysis project Ga0208321, IMG submission 184692) | Peatland microbial communities from SPRUCE experiment site at the Marcell Experimental Forest, Minnesota, USA - June2015DPH_4_150... | ecosystem: Environmental > Terrestrial > Soil >... | reverse complement strand
GGATGCCGGTCACTTCAGCCACTATGGTCTGGCCAGCGTCGCTTCGCTCCGATCGCGACCGGCATCACATCGGAATCACTGACCGGGATCAAATCGGAATCAGTGACCACCTTCATCGGAATCAGCAAACCGACGCGCAGCAAGTTTGAGCAAGATACTTACGACGAAACGAAAAAGCTTCTCGATAGCTATGATGAAAACCATAAAGTTCTATTTCGCCATCTATTACGGCATGGAAAAATGACGAAAATTCTTGGGGCAAAACTCTCTCCGCTCCCGCCTGGATTCAGGGAGGAACTTGCTGCGAGTATACTGGATAAGTTAATATCCGACCAACTCGTCACGTCGGACGGGCATCCATCTCCGAGCGGATGGACAGCTTCTTGGCAAATCGCGCCGGGGGTCAAATCCATAATTAAGGAGCTGCTGTGGAGCAATCTGCCTGCCAAACTTTCCACGCTAACTTTCAAACTGCACCACTACCGAAATTAGGGTGGTGTCCTAGATGTGTGTTGGTGGGTCAAAACCATCCCTTGGCCCCCGGCGCCCACCCCCTGCGAGCCAACACCTAACACCTGTACTTTGGTCTTGACACGAGGCCGGAATTGTTATAGCCTACCGTAGTGGGTCAAGTGCGAAACAGGCCGGGGAGCGGGGAAGGGGTTGCGAGAGGGGCGGGCGGCGGGGAGAATGCGCAGTAAACAGAAAAAAGATACTAAATAGAGGGAACGAACCGAAGAGGTTGTTTAGAATCAACGACTTAGCTTTTCAAGGATGCCAAAACGAACTGGTTTTTCAATGCAAAAAACCCCCATCAAAGCGAAAATTCGGAGCAAAAGGGCGATTCGGAGACTGGAAACTGGAAAATAGAAGCTGGCAACACACATTTAGGAGACTACCGAAATTAGGGTAATGGGTCAATTTGATGGCGTAGCGGCGAGTTTACCTCGCCAAATGGCGGCGTAAAGCCGCCTCTACATTAAACTGGCCCACTACCGAAATTAGAAACTGGAAAATGGAAACTGGAAACTGGCAACCTTATTTTCCAATTTCCAGTTTCCATTTTCCAATTTCTACTTTCCAAAGGAGGGGTGACATCTGGCGGCTTCCATTGTATTCTTTGCACGGTAATAAGCAGTCATGTCATGGGAGGCTTTATGCTGGAAGCATCGTGGAAATTTTTCAATACTTGTACGAGGCGGGACTTCTTACGGGCGGCGGGGTCAGTGGGGTTGGGCGTGGCGGCACAGCAACTTCTGAGGCGGAGGGTTTATGCCGGCTCCCTGGGCGGGCCAAGCGAGCTGCCTTTGCATGCCACCCTGAAGATCGACCTTGAACGGCGTCTGGGCACAATCGATCCCAACATTTACGGGAACTTCATTGAGCATCTTGGCCGGTGCATCTATGGCGGGATTTACGACGAGGGCTCGCCTCTGGCCGACGCCGACGGGAACCGCACGGATGTTCTCGAGGCGGCGCGCAAGCTCCGCGTCACGCAACTGCGATGGCCGGGCGGGAACTTCGGCTCCGGGTATCACTGGCAGGATGGAATCGGCCCCAAGGATGCCCGGCCGGCGCGTTACGACTTGGCGTGGTTCGAGCGCGAATCGAATCGCTTCGGGACCGACGAATTCATTTCGACTTGTCGGAAGCTGGGAACGGCGCCGTACATTGGCGTCAACATCGGCACGGGCACCATCGACGAAGCTTCTTCCTGGGTGGAGTACTGCAACCGGCAGGATGGAACCTACTTTTCAGACTTGCGGAAGAAAAATGGTCATCCTGAGCCTTACGCTGTGAAGTACTGGGGCATTGGGAACGAGATTTACGGCGATTGGCAAATCGGCCACAAGAACGTCGCGGACTACGCCAAAATGGGGCTGGAATTCGCCAAAGTAATGAAGTGGCAAGACCCCAGCATCAAGCTGGTGGCTTGCGGCACCGGCGACCCGAACTGGGACCGGCCCGTGCTCGAATCCATGGTCAATCATGTGGACTACATCTCCGCGCACTGGTACACGGTCAGCGACGATCTGAAGGATTATTACGAGATCCTGGGCTCGGTGGCGCAAATGGAGCAAATCATACGCAACTCTGCCCTGGTAGCCGAGAGCGTCTCCGCCCAGGCACGAAAGCCCACGCCGGTGTGGACCGCGCTCGACGAGTGGAACATCATCAACAACTGGGCAGACGGATCAAAGCGCGACGACGTTCATAAATACGAAATCATTTATAACCTTCGGGACGCTTTGTGGGTGGCGTCGGCTTTGAATTCCATCCAGCGCCATTGCCGCACCGTGCGCATGGCCAATCTCGCTCAGCTCGTCAATGATATCGCGCCGATGCAAACTTCACCCACCGGCCTGCTCCTGATGACCACCTATTACCCGGTGGAGCTGTATGCCAGCCGCTCCGGCAACGTCGCCCTGGATGTGATGGTGCAGTCACCACGCTTTGAGACCAAGAGCTTTTCCGACCAGCCTTATCTTGACGTCGCAGCAACCTACGATGAAGCGAAGCAGAAAGTCATGCTTGCGGTTGTCAATCGCCGTAAGGAGGGCGAATTGACGGGCAGTGTCGAACTCGCAGGACTGCGCGCCAAGCCCGGCGGCCGCGCTTTCCAGATCACGGGCGCCAGCCCTGAGGCGACGAACACCTTTGCGAACCCTCATGCCGTGGTCACTCAAGAGGTGAAACTCGAGGCCTCGGGCAGCCGCTTCGAGTACCAATTCCCGCGCCACTCGATTTCCTGGCTGGAATTCGAAGTCGCATGAGAACCCCACGTGGGCGCGCCCGCTCCTTCCTGGTGCTCGTTTAGGGTATGAGAAAGGGGCAGGCGCATACCACGTCTCTCGTGAATCCCAAATGGTTCGGTGCGGACATAAGGTTAGCAGATTGTTTCCAGATATTGATGCGTTGTCGATCGAATTCGGTGATAGACTGGGGGGCAGGTACGGAAATTGCTGTGAGTCAAACAGGGTGGCTCAAATGAACCGGCGAGGTCGAGTTTGCCTTGTCTGGCATTGGCAAGCAACTTGAGCCACCGCGGGGTGTGCGATGTCGCTAAAATTAAAGGCATTATGGGCAGTATTGGTATTCTGCATGGTGGGGGGGACCTTCTCGGCGCAAGAGAAGAAAGGAGAGGCGCAAAGCTCCAGCGCCTCGAGTTCAACGGCAGCCACTCCGTCCCCAGTGCACGACACCATGATATCGCCAGAAGACGCAGCCAGGAAGAACCCGATCAAGTTTACCGAAGTATCCGTGGATCGCGGCAAGAAGGTCTTTAAGACCCAGTGCGCGTTGTGCCACGGAGAAAATGGAGACGGGAAAGGCGACTTGGCGAAAGAGATGACATTGACCCTCCCTGACTTCACGAAACCCGACGCTTTGGCCAAGCGCACTGACGGCGAGCTATTTGCGATTATCGGGACCGGGAAGGATCCCATGCCAAGCCAGAAGGGGCGAATGACGGAGCCACAGTTATGGAATCTGGTGAACTACCTTCGGGCCCTGGGCGGAAAGGTCCCTGGCAAGGCGACGGCGAAGGAAGCCACCGACGAAAACGTGATTCTCGTTCCACAATAGACGCTCCGAATGCGATGGGAATGCGGGCGAGTATTGGGCGCTCCGCCGTGGCGACTCCTCGGCGTTGCCGCAGGGGAGTCCCGAACTGCTTGAGGGGCTTCGTTAACGAGTGGCTAATCTCTTGGCCAAACTGAGCACGACATCCCGATCCGGCTCGGCCAGACGGGTCAAGACGGTCGTGAGCTTCACCAGGAACTGAGCATCCCCCTCCATCGCGCCGTTCTCTGCCGTAATTTCTTCCAAGGTCTTCCGGGGCGTGAGGCTAGGTGTGGGTGGAGCCTCTTCTCCGCAATAAAAGAGCTGATACAGCGGGACATCGAGGACCGCCGCAAAGCGCTCCAGGGTCTCCAGCGAAGGGACGGTGTGACCGTTTTCTACGCGGGAGATGTAGCACCGCAATAAGCCGATGCGATCCTCGATATCCCCTTGAGACATGTGCTTCTGCTCGCGAAGCTGCCGCAGGCGTGAACCGATCAACATGGGTTTACTCTCTTTCATTATTTCCTTCTCATATTTTACTTACAGCCATATCCAAGATGGTAAATTTTCGTCGGCTTTGCTTGACTAGGCAAGGGCACTGAAGTACCGGTACGGAAGTCTCGTGTTTTGTCGCAGTTGATTGCTTGGAAGAGCGATTCGCTTGCACCCCCTCACCTCTGTCCCCGCGGCCGAAAGTCCGCCAATCTTAGTGGGGGACGACAGGGGCGTGGTCCTCCCGCCCTCCCTCAAGGCGGGACGGGAGGACGGGATCGGGTGAGGGCGCGGATTCTTCGTTTCCTCCTCCCCTCTCCCCCTTGGGGGAGAGAAGCTGTGAAATAATCCTTGGACGAGCAAAAGCATTTCATCCCGCGAGGCGGGACAAAGTCGTCGAAGGCGCAAAGAAAACAAAGCAGTTGTTCTTTGTGAGTCTTTGCGCTTTGGTCCCGCTTTGCGGGATGAGGTTGTTTATTTTTTCACAGCTTCAGAGGGGCCGGGGGTGAGGGGGTCACGCAGCAGAGTCTGTAACAGTTATTTCGTGACAGCCCGTAGGGGCCGCGAAATTCCATCCGGCGCCGCAGGGTGGTTCCGCCAGCTATTTCAACACCATGCTCAGTAGTGCCATCCTGACGTAGAGGCCATTCTGTGCTTGGCGGAAATAGGCGGCCCGCGGATCACTGTCGACTTCCATCGCGATCTCATCGAGGCGGGGAAGCGGATGCATGACTATGGCGTTGGCCTTCATCAAGCGCAGGGATTCTGAACTGATCACGTAGACGCCGCGGCACTGCTCGTAGTCGGCAGTTCGGTCTCCAAAGCGCTCCTTTTGAATCCGCGTTTGGTAAACCACATCCACCTCGGGCAAGACTTTATCGAGGTCGGTTTCTTCTGTGTACCAGACCTGCTTTTCGCGCAGGTGGTCAAGGATATCCTCTTTCATTTTCAACGAGGGAGGAGCGGCGAAATAGATTCTGATGTTCTGGAACTTACTCAATAGATAGGTAAGCGAGCGAACGGTGCGGCCTTGTGCCAGGTCTCCTACCATGGCGATGTGCAAGCCATCAATCGAGCCTATCTCTTTATGAATGGTGTAGAGGTCCAGCAGGGCCTGGGTGGGATGTTGGCCGGCCCCATCTCCAGCGTTAATTACCGGGATGCGCGATACCGACGCCGCCCGTTTGGCCGACCCAACCTCGTAATGGCGGAGCACGAGGACATCCGCGTAGCCGTTCAAGATTCGTACCGTGTCCTCGAGTGTCTCGCCCTTGGCGACCGAGGAGAACTCAGCGGCGTTTTCCGTGGAAATCACGCTCCCACCGAGTCGGTACATCGCCGTTTCAAAGGAGAAGCGGGTCCGGGTTGACGGCTCATAGAAGAGGGTGGCCATGATTCGCCCGTGGAACTGGGAAGTCCCACCGCCTGCCACCACCTGCTCCATTTCATGAGTGGTCTCAATGAGACGCAAAAGTGTAGGTACATCGAATTGCTGGGCTTCAATTACATGGTGCAAATCCATGGGATTCAAACTCCTCCAGAAATAAGGTAGCGCAGAGTCTCGCTTTTCAGAGACTCTGCGGCTTTTCCTTCAGAGTCTTGCCATTCAAAGACTCTGCAGCTTTTTCCTCAAATTCGTGCTCGTTCGTCTGCAAGCCGAATTATACGCCCAATTGCACGGGTACAAGCCGCAGAGTCTCTGAAAAGCGAGACTCTGCGCTACAGGCTTCAGCAAAAGGTGCCGCCTTGACAAAGTTTCTGCCCGCCACATGAATTGCCACAGACTCGCGGAAAAACGCCTGGAAATTCTCCAGCAAGGTGATATCATTCCGTCGCATGAATTCCCACAGTAAACAAATTGCGACAGTGAATAACACGACAGAAGAGTTCCCACCCCGCCTCGTCCAACCTCGTGACGAGGCACGCGGCCGTCTCTGGCAGTACATCCTAGCCTTCTTTGCCGGAACGGCGCTCGTCGGAACTCTCACCGCGCTTCATATTTTGGAGAAAGAAAAGGCTGCCATTGCCTATTGGCAGGACCAACAGTCGACCATCGTGGACAACCGGGCGCGTCAGATTTCAAACTGGCTGGGGGAACGCCGAGCCGATACAAGGCTGCTTTCCTCATATCTTTCCGTTCAGCAACTACTCCATCCGGTTGAGAAGTCGGGTTCGAGTGGCGTTTTTCAGACGAGCGTACTGGAAGACGTTTCAATGCTCATGGACCAGTTCGCTTTCACACACGGCTACGCAGGCATCTACCTTATCAGCCCGGAGGGACGTGTGGTAGCCCGGTCCGGGAGCTCGGAGAGCGTGTCGCCCGCAGTGATTGAAAGCGCGCGCAACGTCTTGCAGGGCGACGCCTCTTGGGTTGGCCTCGTGGGCGAGACTCCGGCGAACAGTTTTGTATATTTCATTTCCCCGGTCTTTGCAGGTATGCGCTCCAAGGTGGAGGCGAAGCCCTCGCCATCGTGCGTTGGCGCGATCGCCTTGCAAATCGACCCCAAAAGAAGTCTGTTTCCACTCTTGGTGGCGGAGGGTGTGCCCACGCGCAGTGGTGAAACCCTGCTCTTGCGACATGAAGGGAACGAAGTGATTTACTTCTCACCGCTTCGCAACGTACCTCTCACCCAAGGGTTTTTGCGCCGTCCTCTCTCGGTGTTAACGACCAAGGCTGGGTGGGAAGACAAATCTTTGAGCGGAGAGATGTTGGATTATCGTGGCGTCCCTGTCATGAGCGCCGAGCGGCGTATCCCGCTGACTGATTGGACACTGGTGAGAAAGATTGATCGCAAAGAAGCGCTTGAAGACTTTTACCAAACAGCTCGCCTCGAGGCGATGGTGGGAGCGTGCATTGTTCTGGCTTTCGCCTATGTGTTGATCGGGTACCGGCGGAAGATGCTGGCTCGCGTCCTGGAAGAGAGGGTGGAACACCAGCAGGCAATCCTTGCCATCCAGGCGTTTGCGCAGCAGATGGTGGACAATGTTCCGGTGGGTTTACTGATCCTCTCTCCTGACCTGAACGTGCTATCGGCCAACCGAACGTATCTCGAAGCGTTCCATCTGCGCCCGGAAGAAGCCATAGGGCGGTCTCTGCCCGAAGTCATACAAGCAGTCGGGCCGCCACGCCGGATCACTGGCGCCACGGGGCCTAGCAGCGGGCCGCATGATGTGCTGGTGGATCTAGCCGCGCCAGGGGGAATAGGCACCCGGCCCGCCCGGCTCACTCTGACCGAGATCTCAAACGGGCAGGGCAAGGGTCGCCTTTTGCTGACCGTGGAGGACCTGACGGAGAGCGAGCGGCTGCGGACGGCTGCCGAAGCTTCGGGGCGCCGCCTGCGAGAACTGGTGCAAAGCATTGACGCGATCGTTTGGGAAGCCGAGGCCCAGACCCATCAATTCACTTTTGTGAGCCAGCGGGCTGAACAGATCCTGGGCTATCCTGTCGGGCAGTGGCTTAGCCAAGCTGATTTCTGGGAGCAGCATCTCCATCCGCTCGATCGCGAACAGGTTGTGGGCGCGCGCCGACAGGCGATCGCGGAGGGGCGAGATCACAGTCTTGAATACAGGGTGCTGGCGGCGGACGGTCGCCAAGTTTGGCTGCACGATACAATCCACGCGGTTTTGGATGCGGAGGGGCGCCCCATCCAACTCCGCGGGGTGGCCATTGACTCTACCAAGGGGAAGCTGGCCGAGGAGGCGTTGCGGGCTTCCGAGGAGAAGTACAGATTGCTTTTTGCAGGAAATCTCGCCGGGGTCTTGTATGCGAATCTGGACGGCACCGTCCTGGATTGTAACGACGCGCTGGTTCGGATTCTGGGCTACGACTCGCGCCAGGAGCTTCTCGGTCGCAACCTCTCGGATTTCTTCTCTGATCCGGCAGATCGAGAGCAGCTATCGAAGGCCCTGCTCCAGGGAAAGGCGCTGGCCAATTTTGAAGAACCGGTTCGCCGCAAGGACGGGAGCTTGATATGGCTTCTGATGAATGCCTGCTTGATGGAAGGGCCGAGGGGACAGCCGGCGATCGTTCAGGCGACATTGATTGACATCACGGAACGCAAAGCGGCGGAAGCAGAAAGAATGCTTCTGATGACCGCTATCGAACAGTCGGCAGAAGGAATCGTGATCACCGATGCCGAGGGCACCATCCGGTACGTCAATCCCGCCTTCAGCCGTGTTTCGGGTTACTCCCGCGAAGAAGCCCTTGGGAAAAACCCGCGCATTCTCAAGTCTGGAAAGCAAGACGAGGCTTATTACAGGAAACTTTGGACGACCATCCTGGGCGGCGAAATCTGGCAGGATGAGATCACCAACCGCCGCAGCGACGGGAGTCTCTACCCGGAGCAGATGACCATCACGCCGGTGCGTGACCAGCGCGGGAAGATCACTCACTTCATTGCTATCAAAGCGGAGGTGACAGAACGAAAACGCCTCGAGCAGCAGCTTCGGCAGGCGCAGAAAATGGAAGCGGTGGGGCGGCTGGCGGGCGGGGTGGCGCACGACTTCAACAATCTGCTCACCATTATCAGTGGTTACGGCGGACTTTTGCTCGAGCATCCCGGCATCATCGAACCGCTGCGGGGTTATGTCAACGAGATCAGGGATGCCTCGGGCCGGGCCGCCTCCCTGACGCGCCAGCTTCTTGCCTTCAGCCGGCAGCAGGTGTTGGCGCCGCGAGTTCTGGGTCTGAACGCCGTGGTCGCCAATATCGAGAAGATGCTGAAGCGGTTAATTGGGGAGGATATTGACTTGGTCACGATTCTGGGGGAGCGCTTGTGGCCTGTCAAGGCCGATCCGGGGCAACTCGAACAGGTGCTTCTGAATCTGGCGGTCAACGCGCGCGATGCCATGCCCAACGGCGGCGTATTAACCATCGAGACGGCGAACGTGGAAATGGACAGCACTTCTGCCCAGACCCACTTTCCTCTCTCGCCGGGCCCCTATGTTCTGCTGGCGTTTAATGACACCGGCATCGGGATGGATGCCGAGACGCAAGCCCGCATTTTTGACCCATTCTTTACCACCAAGGAGAAGGGAAAAGGCACCGGCCTGGGGTTGGCAATGGTCTACGGCATCGTCAAGCAGAGCGGGGGATACATTTGGGTCTACAGCGAAGTGGGGAAGGGGACTACCTTCAAGATTTACTTGCCTCGAACCGCGGAAGAGGTTGATGAGTCGGGCCCCGGGCAAAGTGGAATCAAGGCCCAACAAGGGACAGAGACGCTCTTGCTGGTGGAGGATGAAGACGCAGTCCGGGCGCTGGTGCGAAATGTCTTGAAGGAGAGAGGTTACAGGGTCATGGAAGCCAGCCGCGGTGAAGACGCACTTGAACTCGCGGATCAGTACTGGGGGCAGATCGATCTGCTGGTGACCGACGTGGTTATGCCGCAGATGAGTGGACGCGAACTCGCCCGCCGTCTCGCTAACTTGCACCCGCAGATCAAAGTGCTGTACATCTCGGGTTACACGGACAACGCGGTCTGGCATCAAGGCGGGCTCGATTCCGGTGGGGCATTCCTGCAAAAGCCTTTTTCCCCCGAGGCGCTGGCTCGCAAGGTGCGAGAGGTATTGGGCGGTCCTCCCCACGGGCGTTCCTAGCGTTTAGCCTAGGGGCGTAAGCCCTGGGAACAAGGACCAACGGACGATCCACACTCAGCCCCGGAGGGGCGAGAGAATTTAGCCTAGGGGCGTAAGCCCTGGGAACAAGGACCAACGGACGATCCACACTCAGCCCCGGAGGGGCGTGAGAATTTAGCCTAGGGGCGTGAGCCCTGGGAACAAGGACCAACCGACGATCCACACTCAGCCCCGGAGGGGCGAGAGAATTTAGCCCAGGGGCGTAAGCCCTGGGAACAAGGAGCAACCAACAATCTTCATTCAGCCCGCCGAGGCGGGCGATAGAACTTAGCCCAGGGCGCAAGAAGGTGTGAAAGAATTAGGAAAGCTCCGTTATTTAATCCTGCTGTATTTTGTCCTTGACATTCGGTTTCGGCCGGAGTAATAAGAGCTACGCAAAGCGGTTTGGCAGTCGAGTGGCAGCGGCACATAGTAGTTACGTTGGTCCATGTCACCAAGAGGCGACGAGCTCGACCGACTTCAAGTGCATAGGCATTTTGGGGATTTGAAGCTCCCAGGCCTTTCGGCTTTCTTGGGAAGGCATGCTGCTCGCATGCTTGGTGAGAGAATATCCCAAGTTTGGGGAGACTACAGTTTTTTGTACAGATATTCCATTTTTGGAATTGTAATATGTGACCTGAAACTCAGCTGGAACGAGCATCACCTGTAAAATGATGGACATAGGCAGTCAGTCTACTTTGGAATACGAATTGCTGTATCGAGCATTTGAGTTGTTGGCAGGCTAGTCGAAGCGAACCGAAATGCTCCCCTGAGTGTAGACCTGATCGCTCTTGAGACCAAGAGGCGGAGGCGGATTTAATGACCGAAGGCTTGAATCCCTCACGGTTAACCCCCTTGTGGCGTCTTGGGCTCGGAGAATGTGTAAATAATCGCGCAGAAACTTTCACAAGAGCAGCACCAAATTGCCTACTGCCGCAACATAAGAGTGTTCCTGTAATACGATATCATGCTTTTCACAACTGGTTCCGAGGCAAGGCGTGTCATACCTATTTTGGAAACAACCACAGGGGTTATGAGGATGACTGTTTCCGTTCCAGGCTGGATTGTTCCAAGGCTGGAAGCCTCCGAACCAAAGTTGAAGTTGCGCCGCCGGAAGCACCTCGAACCAGGACGACGGTCGGAACCTTCCTGCTGCCAAACTCCACCGTGTTCGCGGGGAATGCCGAGCCTGGAGGACCCCGAAATTCCCAAACCAGGAGGAAATGACCCATGCAGAAGATTCTGCGCATCTGCGCACTTATAGCGATAGTGCTCCTAGTGCCGCTCATGATTTTCGCGCAAGCTGAAACCGGTGAGATCAGCGGCACTGTAACCGACCAGAGTGGCGCAGTCGTGCCCAACGCCACGGTTACGGTCACCCGGAAGGCCACCATGGCCGTGCGCACGTTGACGACCGGCAACAGCGGTGGGTTCGCGGTGACCAACCTGCTGCCGGCGACTTACACGGTTAAGACAGTGGCCGAGGGCTTCAAAGCCGAGGAGCAGGATGTGACGATACATCCCGGGGCCAAAGTTGGCCTGGATATTAAACTTGAAGTCGGAAAAACCACCACCGTGGTAGAAGTCTCTGGCGGCGCGGCTACGACCCTAGTCAACATCGAAACCCAGACGGTGTCCCAGGTGATCGAAAGCCAGATGATTACGCAGTTGCCGATCCTGGCCACCAACAACCCTTACAGCCTGGTAGTAATGTCCGGCAATGTTTCCGAGGATGATCCGAGCGGTCGGGGGGTAGGTGTGGCGATCAACGGGCTGCGCTCCGAATCCACCAACGTTCTGATGGACGGCGCACCCAACAACGACGAGTTCGGCGCTACGTGGGGGGAGTCCATACCCCTGGATGCCGTTCAGGAGTACAGTATTATGACCAGCAACTTCACGGTGGAGTACGGGCGGGTCGGGGCTGGCGTCGTCAACCTGACTACCAAGGCCGGAACCAACAACTATCACGGGACAGCCTACGAGTACAATCGCGTCTCCGCGCTGGCCTCCAACGACTTTAACAACAACGCCTACGGCGTCCCCAAGGGCATTTACACGCGCAACCAGTTCGGATACTCGGTGGGCGGGCCCATTAAGAAGGACAAGCTGTTCTTCTTCGAGAGCACTGAATGGACGCGGGTCCGCAGCTCGGCGCCCCAAATCAACATGGTCCCCGACCCAGCGCTGATCGCCCTCGCCGCCCCGGCAACGCAAGGTTTCTTCAGCAAGTTCGGAAAATTGCGGTCGGGAATTTCCACCTTGGCGACCTTCAACAAGGGTCAACTGACGGCGCAGGGCGCCAATCCATGCAAGGGGAGCCTGCCTGGTTATTTCACCGCCGCTAATCCCTGCGCCACCTTGCCAGACTCCACGCCCATGTTCGACGAAGTCACTTACAATATTCCAGCGGACTCAGGTGGGGGCTCACCTCAGAACACCTACGACCTGGTCGGCCGCGCCGACTGGAACGTAAGCGACAAGACCACGCTTTACGGCCGTTATGCACGCTGGTCGGAATTCGACTTCCCGGGCACGGTCTCGAGCAGCCCCTACGCCGGCTATGATACGCCGTATGTCTTCATGGGCAACAACATGCTGCTCTCGGTGACGCACACCTTCACGCCGACCCTGGTGAGCCAGTCGAAGCTTGTTTTCAACCGCTATACCGACGTTGAGCCGTTGGGTACCCAGCCGGCTAGCCCCTCGCTTTACATCGGCTCGTTGGCTGAGACCTACCTGCTCGATCACCCCGTGGCGCTGCCAGGTTACCTTCCCTTCAGCCCCGGCAGCGGAGTTCCCTTCGGTGGTCCCCAGAACTTTGTGGAGGCTTATGAGGACGTGAGCAAGGTTATAGGGAAGCATGATTTCCGCTTCGGCGGGAGCTACACGTACCTCCGCGACAACCGCACCTTCGGCGCCTATGAAACCCCGGGTGCGGCCTTGGGCAGCGCTGGCAGTGTCCAGATCCTCGGAGTCGACGACTTGCTGGATGGTCTTCTGCACACGTTCCAGTCGGCCATTAACCCCCAGGGTAAATTCCCCTGTGTCAATCCGTCTGCCCCCGACCCGAGCTGTATTGTTCAGCTTCCGGTCGAGCAGCCAAACTTCAGCCGCAGCAATCGCTATAATGAGTTTGGCTTTTACGCTCAGGACTCCGTGAAGATGACTCGGCGCTTCACCCTGAACCTGGGCATACGCTGGGAGTACTACGGGACGCAGCACAACAAGAACCCCAACTTGGACTCGAACTGGTACATGGGCGCGGGCGCGAGTGAGTTCTTGCAGATCAGGAATGGCGGTGCTGCCACGGTTCCCACCAGCTCCATCGGGGGGCTCTGGGGGAAAGACTGGCACAGCTTCGGCCCTCGCCTGGGATTCGCCTATGATGTGTTTGGCGATGGAAAGACCAGCGTCCGAGGCGGTTGGGGACTCAGCTACATTCGCAATTTCGGGAACGTCACCTTCAACGTGATCCAGAACCCGCCCGCCTACGCGGTGATCTCGCTGATTGGGGGAGTAGACGTGCCCCAGGCCTCAATGCCGGTCACAACCGATATAGCGGGGCCTCTGGCGGGTACATCCGGCAGCAAGCCATTACCCTCGGTCAGTCTGCGCGCCGTCAAGCAGAATATCGCGCAAGCCTATGCCCACAATTGGAGCTTCGGCGCGCAGCGCGAGGTGGTCAAAAACGTTGTCCTGGACCTCGAATACACCGGCTCGAAGGGTGTGCACCTGTACGACATTGCCAATATCAACCGCAACGGTGAGGGAAACATTTATTTGGGTGACCCCTGCTCAGCACAACCCTGCACGGCCCGCCTGAAGACGAGTCAGTACACCAACATCAACTACCGCGGCGACAAGGGATTCTCGAATTACAACGCCTTGAACACGCGTGTCAGCATCCGCAACATTAAGGGCGTCAACTTTACGGTCAATTACACTTACTCACACACTCTTGATGATCTCAGCGACACCTTCAGCAGTTCCGGCAACGACTTCGGCTTGGGCTATACTGATCCCTTTAATCCCATGCTCGACAAGGGCCCCGCCCAGTATGACAACCGCCACCGCATCGCCATCGGCGGCGTATGGGAGGTGCCCTTCGCGAAAGAAACGCATGGCGTCCTCAAGCAGATCGCCCATGGCTGGGCCTTCACGCCTATCATCACGGCGCGGACTGGCGCTCCCTACACGATCTATGACACGACCAATTCCTTCACCGGGTATAGCTACATGCGGATGGTCGAGACGACCCCGATCCCGCGTGCTCCGCAGAAGCCTGTGGCAGTGCCTGGGCTTCCCAACACTTACAGCCAATTGAACATTTGCAGCGGGGCTCCGGACAACTTCACGGGCTGCATGTATGACTCGAGCTACGTAAATCCCATCGTGGGTTATTCTGACTACGGCCCCTTCCCGAACGGCATGACGCAACGCGACGCCTTCCGAAGGCCGGGGGATTGGAATATCGACTTCGGGATCAACAAGAAGTTCTTCCTTACCGAGCGGTACAACCTGGAGTTCCGGGCGGTAATGTTCAATGCTCTTAACCATGCTAATTTGGACACCGGAATAGGCAGTGCGGATGCGTGGGCGACGCCTTACATTCCCGCTTCCTACGGTGGCCACCGCAACATCCAGCTCGTCCTCAGGTTCAGCTTCTGACCGCGAACTCAAACCTGAGCGGGGAAACGGGGAGCCCTGGGGCTCCCCGGTTTTTTTCAGCCCTATCGGGTATTGCACAATAGTGGCGAATCGCCCTGCGAGTCGATAGGATCACTACTTGTGCGCCCCAGGGCTCTTAGTGAGTTCCCTTGCCTTGGGAGCGGGGAAAGGAATCGCTCCATGCGCCTGCGAAGCCGGCGGCTAATCCCAAGTCAAGGACTCGCCTGTGTGCTGGTTCTGACGGGTGGCCTGCTGCATTGTGCGTTGGCCGCGGCGCAGGAGGAGATCGCTGGTTCCGGTGCCACCGTTAATGTGCGCGTGACCAGCGTGGAAGGCGAGCAACCCCTGGAGCGCGTCCGGGTGGACCTCCTGCACTTTCCCGATCGGTACATCCAGGAGGGCTTCACCGATGCCTCTGGGCGTCTGGAGTTTCATGGCTTGTGGGCTCCAGCGGCTTACGTCCTTCGCGCGGAAAAGGACGGACAGCAGACAACTGAAGTGCGCTTCGACCTGCGCCGCGGGGAGTCCGTGCAGGAAGTCTCCATCCGGATGCCCGCCCTCAAGGCCGTGAGCAGCCCGCGGCCCGGAGGTGTGAGCTCCGTTCGGGCGCTCTCCATTCCTCCTCCGGCTTCCAAGGAGTTTCAGAAGGGAGCCGAGCTCCTGAATCAGAAAAAGAACCCCAGGACCAGCATCGAGCATCTTCAAAAAGCCCTCGCCATCTACCCGGGCTATTTCGAGGCGTACTTTCTGCTGGGCATGGCCTACCTGCAACTGAATTCTCCGGGCGAGGCGCAGGACGCCTTGCGACAGGCGATCAAGTTGAACCCGAAGTTTATCGAGCCGTACTACCCGCTGGCCACGCTGCTGATTGGCAAAAAGGCGTATCAGGAAGGGGAGCGCTTGCTCCTCCAGGCGCGGGAACTTGACCCGAACGGCTGGCGGTGGCCGTTCGAGCTGGCGCGCTCCGAAGCCTACCAGAAGCAGTGGGACCAAGCGCTGGCTTGCGGGCAGAGTGCTCTCAAGATGCCGAACGCCCCACCCAAAGTCCACCTGCTGATGGCGGACCTCTATTCGAATACAGGAAAGCCCGACAAGGCTATCGAGGAGCTCGAGGAATTTGAGAGGCTCAATCCCTCCAGCCCCTACATCCCTCGCGTCCATCAGGTGATTGCGGAACTGCGCAAGCGCGAGGCGAGTCACTAGATGTTATTTCGCTGGAAGCTTATAGCTAACTGAAAATCCGCCAGGGCCGGGATTCTCAAGGGTAGTTCTTAGCTGCGGGTTCGTTTGAACAGCTCTAATAAAATCGGTGAGCTCTTCCCTGAGGTCGGTGACGTTGTGCGCCACGATGACGCCTCCCGGTCTGACGATGGGGATGACCATGTTGAGGTACTTCACGTAGTCCTGTTTCCAGGCGTCAATAAAGACGAAATCATAAGGGCCGGGGAGTTTGGGAACTTCCTCGAGCGCATCGCCCAGTTTGAGTGTGATGACGGAATCCGAGCCTGCCGCTCGGAAATTACCCTGGGCAAGCTTCGCCCGGCCCTCGTCAATTTCCAGGGTCAGCAGATGGCCGCGCTCCTTGCGCAGGCCCATCGCTATCCAAATCGAGGAATAGCCGTTCGACGTGCCGATTTCCAACCCCTCCCGGGCGTGGACTTTCTCTGCCAAGGCGCGCAGGAACGCGCCTTCATCGGGATTGACGTTCCACAGGTTGCCTTCGTTCTGGCGCATCCATTTCAAGCGCTCCAGGGCGTGTGCGTCGGCGCCACCTTGCGCGGGCGTGTTGTTGGAAAAGGCAAAGAGAGAGAGCGCGGTCAAGAGCAGTTGGATGCAGATGATCTTGAATGGGGCAGTCGACATGGTCATTCCTTTTCGAGAAAAGTCTGCTTGCCAGACGCGAACGGGGGACAACGTCCTACGCATTTCGACAATCAGCCGGTGCGTTAGCAGGATGCTGAAAAAGCCGTCTAGCCTGTCATTCCGAGGAGTCCCGATCTGATCGGGACGACGAGGAATCTCGCATGTCCTTTGTTTCCAGAGCGAGATTCCTCCCCTTCGCTCCGCTCTGGGTCGGAATGAGTCGCCTTGGCGACTTCACAAACGTTTTTCAGCATCCTGTTAGGGCGAAGAACGCTTGCGGCGACGCGGACGGAGGAGTTTGAAGCATTTCGGGTTTCCTGGCAAGAGCCGGAAAGAAGGGGGCTGGGGATTAAGGGCTGGGGGCTGGGGGCTGGGGAAAAACAGTAGGCAGTAAGCAGTCGGCAGAAGGGGGGTAATCCAAAATCCAAAATCTAAAATCCAAAATAGCCCTAGCCCCTAGTCCCCAGCCCCTAGTCCCCGCCAAGGACCTTCTGTCTCTTGCTATTTCTTAGGGAAAGAAGTCTCTTATTGGCGGCTCTTTTAGGATGGGATATGCGCTATTTGAGGAGAATTACGCGCCGGAAGTTCATCCAGGTGACGACTGCTGCCGCCGCCGGGTCAATGGTGTGTTGCACTAACAAGAAAAGTCCGTGGCGGTTTTTTACGATCGAGGAAGGGCAGACGGTAGCCGCGATTTGCGAGCGCATAATTCCTGCCGATCAAGATCCGGGGGCGACGGAAGCTGGCGTGGTGAACTTCATTGACCTGCAGCTCATGGGTCCCTACAAGCGCCACTGTGCCAGCTACCGTCAGGGCATTAGTGGCGTCGAGCAAGCGAGCCTCAAGATGTTTGGACATCGGTTTACGGAGTTGGGCCCGGAAAGACAAGACGAGGTCTTGAAGGAGCTCGAAGGGGGCGGGGCGGCGGGAGAAGCCCGGAAGGGTCTCTCATCGAAAGATTTCTTCTCCCTCATTCTCAGCCATACGATGCAAGGTTTCTACGGGGACCCTCGGCACGGTGGAAACCGCGAGCGAGTGAGCTGGAAGATGCTGGGTTTGCCTTACCCGCCTATTCGCGGACGCCTGCACTATGATTTGACGAGTTGATCAAATGGCTCTGAGACATGTCAATGCGGTGGTGGTGGGGGCGGGCGCCGGGGGCGGCATTGTGGCGAAAGAGCTTGCCGAAGCGGGGTTGAGCGTGGTGCTGCTGGAGCGCGGGAAGTGGTACTCGGCGTTCGACTGCCGCAAAGATGATCTCCGCAATCAGCGCACTTCAGTTCTCGGTTGTGGCTTCGGCCCCGACGACGAGCGCTACCGTCGCGTGGTAGTGGATGCTCAGGGCAATGAGCGGTCCGTATTGCCGAGCGAAGGTGTATACGGCAATAACGCCGCTTGCGTAGGTGGTGGTACGTTCAGCTATGGAGCGATGGCATGGCGTTTCATGGAGAAAGACTTCCGCATGCGCTCCACCTATGGCGCTGTCGAGGGTAGTACTCTGGAAGACTGGCCCATCAGTTACGCGGACCTCGAGCCACACTATGAAAAAGCCGAATGGGAAATCGGGGTTTCAGGAGATGACTCCAGGAACCCCTTCCACGCCCCACGCAAAAAGCCCTTGCCGATGCCTCCTCATCCGCCCGGGCGCGAACACGAGATTCTGAGACCGGCAGCCGAGCGGCTGGGCCTGCATCCTTTTGACATCCCCATGCTGCGGAACACGGTGCCTTACAACGGACGGCCGGCGTGCATGCGCTGCCGTTGGTGTGTGGGATTTGCCTGCGAGGTCGACGCGAAGAACGGCACCCACAACACCGTGATCCCCAAGGCGCTCGCCAGCGGAAACTGTGTGCTGCGCGCCGAGTGCGTGGCGAAGGAGATTCTAACTGACGACCGTGGGCGGGTTAGGGGCGTGGCCTACTTCGACTCCCAAGATAGACTCCAGGTGCAGTCCGCAGACCTGGTTGTAGTGTCCTGCTCGGCTACAGAAACTGCGCGCCTTCTCCTCAATTCCAGGAGCAAGCTGTTTCCTAATGGCCTCGGGAACCGCTACGACTGGGTGGGAAGGAATCTTCAGGGACATGGCTATGCGGGCGCTTATGGGCTGTTTGATTATGACGTGTACGACGACATTGGTCCGGGCGCCTCCATCGCCATCTCTGATTTCAACCACGGAAACCCCGGCTTGGTTGGCGGTGGTGTTCTTTGCAATGAATTCATCCGCTTGCCTTACCAATTTTCCTCCATGATTCCACCCACCCTGCCGCTCTGGGGAAGGGCTCATAAAGACTTCATGCGCCAGGCGTACCGGCGGTGCATCATCGTCATGGGCCCAGCGCAGGAGATGCCGGTCTTTGAAGCAAGGGTTCAAGTGGACGCGCGCGTCAAGGACAACTGGGGAATACCGGTAGCGCGTCTCTCCGGATCAAACCACCCGCGCACCCGGGAAGTCGCAAGATTCCTCGCCTCCAAATCTGAGGCTTGGCTCAAGGAGGCGGGAGCAATCACCACTTGGCAGAAGGCCCCGCCGGTGGGCCTGAGCGGAGGGCAGCATCAGGCTGGAACTTGCAGAATGGGCAACGACCCTAAAACCTCAGTGGTCAACAGATACTGCCAGGTGCACGACGTGGATAATCTATTTGTCGTGGATGGCAGCGTTCACGTTACGAATGGGGGTTTCAATCCGGTGCTCACCATTATGGCTATAGCCTACCACGCCTCCGCTCATCTGGTGGAAGGATGGAAAGGCACGCGATTTCGCGGCTGAGGACATAAATGACGGAAGAACAAGTCAAAAGGCAAAACGCAAATCGCAAAAGTAAAATCCCAGGGACGACTCTCTTGGATCGTTGCCGTCCTTGCTGCGGCTTTGCCTTTTGCGTTTTGCCTTTTGACTTGTTCTTCGCTTTTGGTGGCGGCCGCCGAGTTGCACTGTGTATAGGCACATTTCACAGGGATTCGAAACTACCTATGTGCATGCATATCGCTTATGTCAACTGAACAGCACCCACCACGTTTTCGCAAACTGCTCCTGATTGGAGTGTTAGTTGCTCTGCTCATCCTTCCGGGGGGGAGCCTTTACTACGAATATTCCCAAGGGAAGGCCTGCGCCCGTTGCCATGAAATCTGGCAGCCCTATACGGATTGGCACACCTCCGCGCATCGAAATGTTCCATGCTCTGCCTGCCACGGGGATGTGTTCACGCTGGAAACGAGATTCCATTGGAACAATATTCGCCGCCTGGCCGCCCACCTTCGCGGGCATGTGCCCGAGCAGGTCAGGCTGAAAACCAGGGACGCTTTGCAAGCGAGCGAGCGGTGCCGGAATTGCCATCAGGAGGAGTATGCCGAATGGGCGGCCAGCTCGCACAGTGTCACTTACGCGGAAATCTTCTTGGACAAGAAGCACAACCGGCAGCAACTACTGATGGACGACTGCCTGCGCTGCCACGGGATGCACTTCGAGGGAGGAATCCGCGAGCTGGTGACGCCCGTTGATACTCGAGGTCCCTGGCGCCTCTGGAGGCCGGAGCTCGCCAGCCGCCCCGCAATCCCTTGCCTGACCTGCCACCAGATGCACCGTGAGGGCCCCACCTTGATCCGGCCCGCGGCGAAGGCAGTGAATGCAAGTCCAGCGGAGGAGATAAACCGGCCCTCTCTTGCACTCTTCGATCGGCGGGAGCTCGAGCACATTTCCGTGCAGCGCCTTCCTTTGCCAAAGATGCGCGAAGAGGCGAGGGCCGTCAAAATCAGTCCAGACCCCCGCCAGACGCTTTGTTACCAGTGTCATGCGCCGCTTTCCACTTTTGAAGTTGGCTCCGGAGATGACCGGACACCCATCGGCGTGCACGAAGGGCTGAGTTGTCTCGCCTGCCATGAGAAGCACGGCCAGAAGACCCGTGCGTCTTGCTCGAACTGTCATCCGCAACTGTCGAATTGCGGCCTCGACGTGGAAATCATGGACACTACGTTCCGTTCCACGAAAAGCCCGCACAACATTCACTTCGTCAAATGCACGGACTGCCACACGAAGGGTGTGCCGCGGCGAAAAAAAGAGGCTCGAGCAGCGCGTTTTGGAGTGCGGCAGCTTGCTGCCGCTTTTGCGTCTGGGGCTCGCTCGAGCCGCTGCCGGAAGCAAGCTTCCTGCGGAGGAAAGCGGCAGCAAGCTGCCGCACTCCAAAACGCTTTGCGCCAGCAGCCCCTTCCGAGTGAAGCTACAGGAAAACCGTAGGGCTCTTGGGTCTTGATGGTGCATGGTCACCGCGCGAAACGGCCCATCAACTCCGCCTGGGCGAGGATGTGACCCTGCATTGCAGCATCAACTTCTTTTCTGGTCGCGGCGGGGCGCAAATTCAGTATCGCGTCAACTGCGTAAAGCCTGATGAAGTAGCGGTGCGGTCTTCCCGGTGGGGGGCAGGGGCCGCTATAGCCTGTTCTTGAAAAGTCGTTGGTCCCTTGCCGGCCCCCGTCAGGCATCTGGTCGTTTCTCGATAAAGCCTCCGGGAGTTTGCGGTAAGCAGCCGGCAGATCATACACCACCCAATGGACAAAGGTCCCCGAGGGGGCGTCAGGGTCGTCCTCGATGATGGCGAAACTCTGCGTGCCCAGGGGCGGGTCAGTCCAGGCCAGGGCAGGCGAGACATCCGCGGCCTCGCAGGTGAACCGCTTGGGTATGAAACCGCCCGGCGTGAATGAGGTGGTTTTCAGTTCAATCTTAGAGGAGGCTGCCTTTTGCCCGCGCACCTCCGCAGGCGCCACCAGTGCAAGAACGACCATGATGAGTGGTGGCAGCGCAGTCAACGTTCGGTGCAGCAAGACGAGCAGGCCGTCGTGGCGACTGAGCTTGAGCATGGCGGTTATCGCTGCGGAAAAGCAAACGCCTCCAGCATGTCAGCTCGGGCCTTCTCATCTGACGCGATTACCGTAAGTAGGTCTTTTACCGAGATCATCCCGCGATATTGCCCTTGCTGGTTCGTGACCGGCAGGTGGTAAAAGCCGTGCTTCTCCATGAGCCGCACACACTCATCCAAGGGCGTTTCAGGCGGCACAACAGTGAGCTGCGAGGTCATGATTTCAGACACGCGCATCCAGGCTGGGCATTTATTCTCCGCTGCGACCTTGTCCGAAATATCGCTTTGGGAGACGACTCCCAGAAGCTTGCCGCTTCGGTCGCACACACCAACTGACCGGACCTGTTTCTCCCGCAAGTAGCGAGCGGCCTCGTACACGGTGAAGTCGTCGGCGATTGAGTAGACATCCGTCCTCGATTCGATAAGGTCCCCAACTGTCATAGCTCCCCCCCACGGAATGATATTGTCCAAAATGTTAGAATGACTCCGGCTCGGTTGCAACCGAAATCGTGCTTACTTGAACCTGACCTCGGAAGTTGGACTTGCGCAGACACCGCGCACACCCCAGGCTTGTCATCCTGATCCCGCCACGGCGGACTCAGAATGACAGGGCGGCTGGTTCTTTATGTTAAGCTGGATGGAGGGGGAAATCATGGGGCCTTTTCGTTATCACGTGTTTGTTTGCGACCAGCGGAAGCCCGAGGGTATCCCGTGCTGTGCCACGCGCGGCTCCGCGAAAGTGATCGAGGCGTTGCGCAAAGAAGTGGCCGCGCAGGGGCTTTCTAATGACGTGCAAATCACCGCTTGCGATTCGATCGGCCTCTGCGATCGGGGTCCCAATATGATCGTTTACCCCGAGGGCACCTGGTATTCCAGTGTGACGCCCCAGGATGTGCCGGAAATTGTGCGAACGCACTTCCAGACGGGGCGCGTTGTGGAGCGATTAGCAAATAAGGATGTCGCGGCTCTCCAAGAGGAGATTTGTGCCAACCGTGACAAGATGCTGGCCGCTCGACGAGCCCAAGAGGCTGCCGGAGTCCTTCCCGACGATCTGAACAGCACGCTTCGAGGGTTTCAGGAAAGTCGCGTGCTACTTACGGCCGTCGAATTGGATCTCTTTACCGCCGTGGGAAGCGGGGCGAGGGCCGATGAGGTATCCGCCAGAACAGGCAGCGACCCCCGCGCCACGGAAATGCTGATGAACGCGCTCGTGGCGCTGGGATGGCTGGCCAAGCAAGATGCGATCTTCCGTAATTCTCTCTCCAGCGCAAGATACTTCGTGGCTGGCTCCGCCGATGACTCGCGCGCTGCTACCATGCATTTGGTGCACTTGTGGCAGACTTGGTCCACGCTCACCGAATGCATCCGTGCCGGCACCTCCGTTTTTCATCAAGGCATGGTTGACCGGGGTGAGGAGTGGACGCGATCCTTCATCGCCGCCATGCACCGCAACGCGCGGGCACGGGCGCCGTTGGTGGTCATGGCCGTAGGAACCGAAGGTGTGACTCGCATGCTGGATGTGGGCGGCGGCTCGGGCGCCTATTCTATCGCCTTTGCGGGCGCGAATGAGAATCTCCAGGTCGATCTTCTGGACTTGGCCACGGTCATCCCTATCGCGCAAGGCCATATCAAGAGTGCCGGCTTGGCAGGGCGCATCAGAACTCGGCTTGGGGACCTGCGCGCGGACAAGTTCGGAGAAGGGTATGACTTGGTGTTCGTGTCCGCCATTTGTCACATGTTGGGTCCCGATGAAAACAAAGACCTCTTGCAGCGTTGCTTCGCGGCCTTGGCCGCAAGGGGCCGCGTTGTGATCCAGGACTTCATCCTCGAGCCTGACAAGACTGCGCCCAAGTCGGCGGCGCTCTTTGCCCTGAATATGCTGGTCGGGACCCAAGCCGGAAGCACCTACACCGAAGCAGAGTACGCCACTTGGCTCGAAGAGGTGGGTTTTCAGGAGGTGCGGCATGTCCGCCTGCCCGGTCCCTCGGGGTTGATCGTCGGCACGCACGGGTAAGCGGGATGGCCCCGTTTCCGCATTGCGGTTCTTACTGTCTGTTGAACCCGAATACGGACTCTATGCTGGGCGTCGTGAGGCGCATCGCGGATGGGAAATGGCAGTGATTTCCCTGCGGCGCGACCCTTAGCCGCAACCAAAAGCAGATTCTTCGCTACGCTGCGCTCCGCTCAGAATGACATGTCATCCTGATCCCGCCTTGCGGGAGAAGGATCTGTTTTTCTTCGCACCACGCGACGCAGTTGGCCAATAGTACTACCGTGAAGGCGGTTCCCGAATCGCCCCTACAATCAACTGCAGAGTTTTGCTAACATAAGGAGGATGTACGATGAAATTGTGATTGTCACCGGAAACCGCCCCCTCAGCGGCAGCCATTTGCTGTTGAGTGTTGAATCTCCCCGCCAAGCACAGGCCACGCGTCCCGGCCAGTTTGCCATGCTGCGAATTCTCGGCCGGTCGGATGTGTTGTTGCGCCGGCCGATGAGCATCTATGACCTCAAGGCCAAGAACTCCGAGGGAGAGAATGACCGCAAGCCGGGTTCTCCCCGCATCCTTCAATTCCTCTACAAGGTTGTGGGGCACGGGACCCGGCTAATGTCCGAGCTCAAGCCGGGAGACCAGGTTGGATTGTTGGGGCCCCTGGGCCACGGCTTTTTCGAGGAGGAGTATCTGCCTCGAGCGCACCAGGCGAATGAGATTCTCCACGTGGCGGGAGGTATCGGAATAGCTGCCCTGCTTTTGCCGGCGAAGCGCCTGGCGGAGGCGGGGTTTCATCAACGCCTCTTCTTCGGTGGGCGAAGCAAAGCTGACCTCGTCGGTGTCGAAGATTTCAGGCCGTTGGTGCGCGGCATCTTGATGGCCACGGAGAATGGCTCGGCGGGCTATCGCGGCTTCGTGACGAGGCCACTGGAAGAATACCTGGCGCGTCACACCAATAAGAAATACCTGCTGATGGTCTGCGGCCCCTGGGCCATGTTGCGCGCCTCAGTGGAGTTGGCAAGAAAGTATGGCCACCCGTGCCTGGTTTCGATGGAAAACCGCATGGGATGTGGCCTCGGCGTTTGCCTGGGATGCTGCATCCGCGTCCAGGGCACCGGTCATGAGGCTTATCAGAGAGTCTGCACCGAGGGGCCGGTGTTTTGGTCGGAAAAGGTAATCTGGGAGGATGAGGCGATCGCCAAAACCTGAGAAAAGCTGTCAGTTGTCAGTCGTCAGTTGTCAGATGTCACTCGTCACTGTTCTTTGATGTCAGCAAAAACCAAAACTCGGACACACGGACTCCGCGCCAGCCAGGGTCCACCGGCAAGCCGGCAATCGCCTCCCGACGACGGCCATGCGTCCACCGGCGAGCAATTCATCCCGCAGATCGAAACCGAAATCGCCGGTGTGCGTTTCCAGAATCCGGTCTGGACGGCAAGCGGCACCTTTGGATACGGCAAGGAATTCTCTTCTCTCATCGACTTGAACGAACTGGGGGCCATCGTCGTAAAGGGCATCTCTCCCGAGCCGATGGAGGGAAATCCGCCGCCGCGCATCTACGAGACCGAGTCCGGGATGCTCAATGCCATCGGCCTTCAGAACGTCGGCGCAAGGCGCTTCCTCACTGAAAAGCTCCCCTTTCTGCGTACCCTCAGGGCGCGCTGCATCGTAAACGTATTTGCCTATTCCACAGAAGATTATGTTCGGTGTCTCGAGATGCTCAACGAGGGCGAGGGCATCGCCGCTTACGAACTCAACATCTCCTGCCCCAATACGCGTTGTGGCGGCATGGTATATGGCAGCGACCCGAAGCTGACCGAAGAAGTGGTGGCAGCGTCCAAGAAGGTAGCACGCTATCCACTCTTCGTGAAACTTTCTCCAAACGTCACCGACATCACGGTTTTTGCGCGCGCCGCCGAATCGGCCGGGGCCGACGCGCTCTCGCTCGTGAACACCTTCGTGGGCATGGCCATTGATATCGAAACGCGGAGGCCTCGTCTCTGGAATGTAACCGGAGGGCTATCGGGTCCGTCTATCAAACCAGTGGCCTTGCGCATGGTGTATCAGGCCGCGCGGGCAGTGAAAATCCCGATCGTTGGACTGGGAGGTATATCCACCACGGAGGACGCTCTGGAGTACTTCATCGCCGGCGCCAGGGCCGTGCAGGTGGGCACAGCAAATTTCTACGACCCGGGAACTTCGGTTCGCCTGGTGCAAGGTTTGCGCGACTACTGCCAGAGGAAACGGCTTCACCTTTCTGAGATTATCGGTTCGCTGAAGATTCCCGAGCGCGCAACCCCGATAGGCACCGAAGGCTGACCCCTCCGCGGTCTGTTTACTTTGGCACCTTTCTTGCCCGAGTGCCCCCCGGTCTTCGGGGGCGTTTATAGGGGCGTTTATTGACAGTGGTCAAACCGTCTGCTAGATTGAGCCAATGCGCGTTTGGGGAGAGCACATCTGATTGAAACAGGAAGGTTCTTGGTCGGGCTGGTGGTTGCGGCAACACTTTTGCTGGCCTCTGCGTGCATGGTGCGGCGGGAGACACGAATTCAGCCATCACAGTTGGCCCCACCGGCGCTCGAAACTTCGCTTGCCGCTCTGGTCGCCGGGCTCAATTCCAAAAGCCAAAGCATCCGCACGCTGACCGCGACGGTGGATCTGGAACCGACGGCTGGGTCCATCTACTCTGGAGTCATCAAGGAGTACCACGACGTCAGGGGTTTCATTCTGGTCGAAAGGCCCGCCCTGATCCGAATGGTGGGGCAGGCCCCCGTGGTGAGGACAAATATCTTCGATATGGCTTCCAACGGCGAGGAGTTCCGCTTGTACATCCCACCTAAGCAAAAGTTCATTGTGGGGAAGACGACTTTCCGCCGCCCAGCGAAAAACTCCCTGGAGAACCTGCGGCCTCAACACATTCTGGAGGCCTTGCTGATTCCGCAGTTCGATGCTTCTCATGAGAAGTGGTTCTTGGAGGAGGCTGAGGAGGACGGACGCCGATTCTACGTGGTGAGCGTCGTGGAGTCCGCCGATAGCGAAGGATTGCGCCTGAAGCGCAAAGCCTGGTTCGACCGAGCCAATCTCGAGCTGGCACGCCTGCAATTCTACGAGTCGGATGGAGTTTATGTCGAAGACGTCCATTACTCTGGCTCGAAGGATTTTCAAGGAACCAGCTACCCATCGCACATCGAGGTGGCGAGGCCGATTGAAGACTACCGCCTGGCGATCACCATCTTGAAGGCGACTTTCAACCAGGCCATAGAACCTGAGAAGTTCATCCTCAACAAACCCGAAGGCGTGGAACTGGTGGATCTGACCGCGAAGGCCCAGCAGGAGAACCCGCGTGATCAATAAGCTGATCCTCTCGAACATCCTGCACCGTCCGATCCGTACGGCGGTGAGCGCCCTGGCGGTGGCGATTGAAGTCGCCATGGTGATGCTGTTCGTGGGGCTCGCTCATGGGCTGGTTGATGAGTCCGCCCAGCGACTGGAGGGTGTGGGCGCAGACATTCTCGTGCAACCGCCGAGTTCGTCGTTCCTTCTTGCTCTTTCTCAGGCGCCCATGCCCATCAAGTTTGGAGACCTCCTCAAACAGATCCCACACGTGCTGGCCGTGGCTCCCGTGCTCTTCAACTTCAATTCCATCGGAGGCTTGAACATCATCTACGGGATCGACATGCCCACTTTCAACCGCGTTTCCGGGGGCTTCGCCTATCACGATGGCGGGCCGTTCCTGAACCCGTATGACATTCTGGTGGACGATCTGTATGCCCGGGCGAACCACCTCAAGGTGGGGCAGACGATTTCCCTGTTGAATCACGAGTTTCACGTGTGTGGCATCGTCGAACATGGCAAAGGGGCGCGGCTCTTTATTCCCATGAACACGGCAGAGGACCTTCTTCAAGTCCAGGAAAAGGCCTCCATCTTTTTCGTCAAGTGCACCGACCCCGGTTACACCGATGACGTTTCCGATGCTATCCACCAGTTGCTTCCCAAGTACCAGGTCCTTCCCGTGAAGGAATACATGTCTTTAATGACATCCAACAATTTGCCGGCTCTGAACGCCTTCATTACTGTCATAATCGCCATCGCGGTTGGGATCGGATTCCTGGTCATCTTCCTGTCCATGTATACAACCATTACCGAGCGCACCCGGGAGATCGGGATTTTGAAGTCGCTTGGGGCTTCAAAAGGGTATATCATTGCATTGATTCTGCGAGAAGCAGGTCTTCTCAGCGCGGTTGGAATCATCGTTGGGTACGGAGTCGCGGCGGTAGCCCGCAAGCTCATCCTCGGGACATTCCCGACCCTTTCCATAGAACTGACCATGGAATGGGCCCTTTACGCCGCCATTCTCGCGCTGGCCGGAAGCACGCTGGGGGCGTTCTATCCCGCGTTGCGTGCAGCCCAACTTGACCCTGTGGACGCGCTGGCGTACGAATAGAGCGCGTCCGTGGCTGGCGGGCGGTCGTCCGCAGTTGTCATTCGGTCGTTGCCCAAGATGGATTTGGAGAACCGGAAAACCCTGATGACACTCGGCACGCCAAAACCCGCTGCGAAGCACTGACGCTGGTTTTCATGGAACCCATAATCGCCACTCGCGACCTGAAGAAAGTTTACCGCCTCGGCAAAGTCGAGGTGCAAGCATTGCGAGGTGTGGATTGCCTTGTCCATGAGGGTGAACTCGTGGCGGTGGTTGGGCCGTCCGGCTGCGGGAAGTCCACCCTGCTCCACATTCTGGGCGGCTTGACCGGTCCCACCAGCGGCCACGTGTTGGTAGATGGCAATGATTTCAGCAAGATGACGGACGCTGACCGCACGCGCTTTAGGCGGCACACGATCGGGTTCGTCTTCCAGCGCTTTAATCTGCTGCCCACCCTGACGGCGCGAAACAACATCGCCATCGCCCAGTACATCCAGGGTAACGGGTTCAATCCGCACCGCTTCAGGGGGATCGTCGAGATGCTCGGTATTCAGGACAAACTTGATCATCGACCCTATGCGCTGTCCGGCGGTGAACAACAGCGCGTGGCCATTGCCCGCGCGGTCATTTGTGACCCCAAGATACTCCTGGCGGATGAGCCCACGGGCAATCTGGATACCGAAAATTCGCAGGCCGTTCTCAACATGATTAGAAACCTGAATAGAACCTTTGGACAAACGATCCTGATGATCACCCACAACCCCGAGGCGGCTGCGGTGGCGGACCGGATTATCCACATGCGGGATGGGCAGATTATTTCTGATTGATTCTTCCCGCATTTCCCATTATTTCTTGATTGACGCTTGTTTATGGCCCGGAGCACGGAATTTCGCAATCCTACCTTGCCGCAAGCCCAGACCGGCGGGCTGGAGGGTGGGTTCGGGAGGGTCTGGGAGAAGATCAAACTTGGTATCCTGCGCACTGTCTTCTGGGCGTATGAGCGCGGGACCTGGCAGTACGATCTACTCGTCTTAGCCATCCTGGCCTTCATTTTCCTGTCACCTCGCGGCTGGTTCAACGACCGTCCCACTCTGGAATTAACTGACCTTCGGCATCAGCAAGGCTTCGTCGAAATGGGACATGGGAAGCAAGGATGGCGCTACCTTGTGGACGCAAGGCTGGTGGAATCATACACGGCTGCAAAGCCTGAGGACGCCATCCAGATTATTTTGAGCCGGCAATTGCACCAGCCTTTCACCGTGATATCGATTGTGCCTATCACCGACAAGAACAAGGTGGTGCTCGGCTACACGGTGCTGGTAAGCCGTTAAGGCAGTGACGAGTGACAAGTGACGAGCAAGCAAAAAGGGCAAGGCACTGACCGGTGACGACTGACGAGCAATGAAAAAGGGCAGTGAAAAGTAAGCAGCGAAAGGCCAAAACCCGCTGCCTGAACTCGTCACTCGTCACTGGTCACTTGTCACTGCCCTCACGGGGAGAGTGACCTTGCGTTTCAGACTCACTTTGACTTGGCTCCTTTTAGCCGCCGGGCTTCTCTCGCCAATGCGCACCGGCGCGGTGGCTCCACTCCCCCGCAAGGGAAAACTCCCCCCCGATCTTTCCGAAATCCTTTCGCGCATGAACGACGCCGCGAAACGCTTAAAGAGCCTTTCCGCAAACCTCACGTACACCAAGGTCACTGTGCTTGTGAACGACAAGTCTACAGAGGAAGGGCGCCTCTTTTTCCGCAAGGGCAAAACTCCGGAGATCCGGATTGAAATGCAGCAACCCGAATCCAAGGTCATCCTGTTTAAGAAGAACAAGGCGGAAATCTACCTGCCGAAGATTAATCAGCTCCAGGAATACAGCCTCGAGCAAAAGTCAGGACTGGTGGAGGAGTTCTTGCTCCTCGGTTTCGGGTCGGAAACAGGAGAATTGAAGAAGTCCTACAGACTGAAATACATGAAGGAAGAAGACCTCGACGGCGATACGACGGCAGTGCTTGAACTGACACCACGAAAGGAGAGCCTCGCCTCCCAGCTCACGAAAATCCAGATGTGGGTCAGCGAGGAATCGTGGCTACCCACCCAGCAGCAATTCTTCGAGCCGGGCGGCGACTATCTTATTGCCAGCTACAGGGCAGTCAAGGTGAACCTCAGAATACCCTCTTCCACCTTCGAGATCCACCCCGCCGAGGGAGCCAAGCGCATCAAAATGAATTAGTTCGTACTCCAGACTCCCCTCCTCTCCGAGGAGGGGTGAGGGGGTGGTGCGTGCGTCTCTGCTGAAACCTCAAAACTTCGCCCTTCCCCCACCCTTGTTCAGGGTGCACACAAACCGGGCTGAGTCGTTCGGCCGTGATTCCCCTGACGGCTTGGTAAAACGTGAGGTCCAGCGGGTAACCCGCCGCAGTGGTGATGACCGCGTCCACCGGGTGATCCAGTGAGTGAGGTCACGTCGTGTAGGGGTTAGAAACGCACGCGCGCGCATACCTCCGATGACGCAGCAAAGAGCCAGAGACGACATCAGAAACGGAGTTGTCTGCAAGCTTGGGGAACAGCAAGGAGGACGCCTGCTGCTGACAATGCAGTACCCGCTGCCCAGGAGTCGTGACTCCAGTCGGGGCATTGGTCCAGAAGATGAGAACGTGGGCCGGCAAGGAGAGCGACAGAAGCCAGAAGGGCCTGAATCACCAACCGCACGAGGCCCTACCGTCTGACAGCCAGTCCGGTCGCCCTCCCGGCGCTACTTCCTCTTGGCCATGCATCACACGTTCCGACGAGGTCGGTTCACCTAAAATTTGCCCACAGCCCTATGGCCACCCTCTTGGCGTCGAAGGTCCCTGTTATATTGGGGTTACTGCTAAAGAGGTTCCCCGCGACTTCGTCGCCGCCTGTGTCGACAGCGATGCCATAAACAGTAATTGTGGCATCCCAAGGATTCGGTGTTGGGCTGTTGGGGATGGTCAAAGTGCACGTGCAATTCGAATTGACGATGTACGTACCACCCGTAAAGCTGTAAGGGTTCCCGCCTTCCGGACTCCCGTTGATGACCATGTTCAAATGGCTGCCGCTAAAGCCTCCCCTTCCGTTAAAGCTAACTAACATGGAGAAGTTCCCGGGCAGGAACTCATATGGCGCGTCAAAGTGACCGTACCATCCCGATGCCACTAATCCGTAGTTGCCGTACAGCGTGGCGTTCGTGCAGCCGGTGGCGGCCTTCGCCTTCGTTACTGGCCGCAGTACGAGCACTCCAAGGACCGCCGCGAAAACAACAAGCATGGTTAATAGTACGAAAATGGTTCGTTTCATCAACATCCTCCTGGATTTCTCTATTTCGGGGCAGGGAACTACGCCCATTCGGGTTGGGGCAAGCCTCAAGTGCGTGTCACCCGCGCCCGCACCAACCGTGCAGGTGCAGCGCCGCAATCGACAAATTCCACTTGGTTTCTCCATCGTCTTGATTCGCAAGAGGAAGGCGATGGGACGCAAAGAAAAAGCGCCTCTGCAAGGCGTGATTGTGGAATCCACTCCGTAGAACCTAGGCCCTAGATGCGCGGCATATAATCCCCAAAACGATCCTGATCGCCTTTTTGATGTTGATGGCTGGCAGGGGCTTGGTATGGCGAGGGCGAAGCGGAAACTTGCTCATCTTTCGCTTCACGCCGCGCGGGTTGCGCGGGCTGCGCCTCGAAACAACCCGGCCTTGCAGGATCTCCTCCAGCGCGCTGTTATGGAACGCCCTCCTGTGCCGGGGGGGGAAAGCGCTGAAGGCAGGGAGCTTGCGGCGGACCCGCATCCTGAGTTACCATATAGGTTCACCCCGACCGGAAGAGAGGCTCGGGGTCAGGGCGCGATACCACAAAGGAGAAAACCATGGTCATTCCGGGTCTGAGTGCACGTCCGCTCCTCACCCTTCTGCTGGCGTCTCTATCGTTCGCAGGACCTTCGTTTGCAGGTGCAAGCGTCTACAATTTCACCCTTCCTTCCATTGATGGCGAGCCCACTTCGCTTTCGAGTTACAAGGGCAAGGTTATTCTGCTGGTGAATGTCGCCAGCCGATGCGGTTTCACGCCGCAATATTCGGCTCTGGAATCGCTTTATGAAAAGTACAAGGACCAGGGCTTTGTGATCCTGGGTTTTCCTGCCAACAATTTCGGTGCGCAGGAGCCAGGCACAAATGCGGAAATCAAGAGCTTCTGCACGCTCAAGTACAACGTCTCTTTTCCCATGTTTGCCAAGGTCTCGGTGAAAGGCGCCGACACCACTCCCCTCTATCAATATCTTACCCAGCAGGCGAATCCCACCGTTGCCGGCGACATTAAGTGGAACTTCACCAAGTTTCTGGTTGATCGGCACGGAAAAGTTGTAGCACGGTTCGAATCGCCGGTGAAGCCGGACTCTCCCGAGGTTGTGGAAGCCATCGAAAAGCTGTTAAGGCAGTGACGAGCGACAAGTGACGAGTGACGGGCGGAAGCAGGAAGTCAGCTCAGCACTGGCCTGAGCTCCCATTGCGCGAAAAAACGCGGCTGCTGACGTTGTCTTTGAGGAGGGTCCAAAACGAGGCGTCGAGGTAGGAGCGAATGGAAACGTAACAACCCCCGCACTGGTTAATGGGGACAAATTCTTTCAGCATCTCCTTCTGTGAGTCATATTCGTTGTCAAACATCGAGCACGGACGCAAGCCGCCCTCCGGCGTCACGACCATAAACCTTCGTCCGGCGTTGCATCCACTTATGGTCCCATCACGGAAAAAGTCATGGATGCCCGAAAGCGTCCAGGGAGAGTTGGCGATGCGGGCATTCTTTGCTTTCAGCTCCAATAATTGATCGAGAGTCTTGCGGAGCAGGGCGAGATCGTCCATGGACTCGATGTAATGCTCCATACTGCCGGTGCGCAGGGGAGTGTAGGCGCTGTAAGAGATAGAAACTCCCCACTCCCTGGCCCGTTCGTAAATCGCTACCAGCGCCGGAAGGTTCTCGCGCGTGATGGCGGTATTGAGCGCCACGTCGTCGTGGCCGTAGCGGGCAAGCGCGGGAACCAGCTTCTCGAGGTGAGCATAAAGCCCGGGTGAGCGGCGGAAGTCGTCGTGCCTGGTATCGGGAAAGTCCAGCGAGATTGAAACCTGGTTAATGCCCAGGGCCCGCAAAGCCAGATATTTTTCTTCCGTAAACAGTCGCCCATTAGTCACCAGAATGGTGTAAGGCAGGCCGCTTGGCTCCTTCACGGCTCGGACGATCTCTTCGAGATCCTTCCGCAGCAGGGGTTCGCCGCCCGAGAGCTGCACGGCCATGGGCTTTAGAGCGCCGCGCAGTTGCGCGTAATCCTCCGCCCGAAGCAGCCCCGCCGGGTCGGGCTTCATCCCGCCCTTGTCGCAATGCTTGCAATTGGCCGTGCAGGAATGCGTCAGCTCAAAAGAAACCACCAAGGGCCGATTAGTGCAGAAGCTCCACGTACCTCGGGCAATCATTCGAGCCGCTCGTACAACAGGTATCGCTTTCAATGGCCACCTTTTCAGCACCCCGCCAACCTGCGAGGGGGAATCGCTAGCATACCCCCGCAATCCTCCCGGAGCAAGTCCACAATCGCTGGCAACTCCAATGCTCTGCATGGCTTCCATGTGCATTAGCAGACGATGAGCCGCCGAAACATGCAGCTCAGTCTTGATTCTCTACCATTCACATTTTGCCCATTGTTACCAAATAAAAGATGAATTAGTCTTGACAGGCATTTTGTCGCTCAGGGGCTTTGCCGGACACGTTCTTTTAGAGTTGAGCGCTTGGCAGAGTAAGCCGTGTGGAGAAGATCAGACACCCGACTCCGCAGCCAAGCGACTCGACGAAAAATCATCTGACCCGAATGGACCAACTTACCCTTCGTCGGAAACTGCGCTTCTGGAATACCCGCCTTCGCGAATGGCGGATGATCGCCAGGGGCTTGCTTTCAACCAAGCACCCTGTTCTCGCCCACCTCATTGCGATTCGGCGGTGTAATCTCTCCTGCGCATATTGCAACGAATACGACAAATTCTCGAAACCCATTCCGCTCGAGGTGATGTTCCGCCGCATCGACCGGCTGGCAACACTGGGAACCACCATCGTCACGATCAGTGGCGGCGAGCCGCTGTTGCACCCCGAACTGGAAGAAATCGTTTACCACATCCGCAGGCGCGGGATTCTGGCCGGTATGATAACGAACGGTTACCTGCTCACTCCCCAGCGCATCGAGCACCTGAATCGAGCCGGGCTCGACCATCTGCAAATCAGCATTGACAACCTAATGCCCGACGAGATTTCAAAGAAGAGCCTGCGGGTTTTGGACCGTAAGCTCCGGCTGCTTGCCCGTTACGCTATCTTCCAGGTGAATATCAACTCCGTCCTGGGAAGTCCCGTGCGCAACCCCGACGACGCTCTGGAGGTGGCGCGCCGGGCACTCGAACTCGGATTCACGAGTACCGTGGGCATCCTCCACGACCACGGAGGGCAGCTTAAGCCGCTCAGTGAGCACCAGCAACAGCTCTTTGCCCAGATCATGGAGATGGGCAAGCATTCCTATTCGCGCTTCAACCATTTCCAGAAGAACATCTCAGGCGGCCTCGGGAACGAGTGGCGCTGCCGAGCCGGCAGCCGCTACCTCTATGTCTGCGAGGATGGGCTGGTTCACTACTGCTCGCAGCAGCGCGGATATCCCGCCATTCCACTCGAGAAATACACCCGCCAGCACCTTGAACACGAGTATCGCACCCAAAAGTCGTGCGCGCCGCGCTGCACCATCTCCTGCGCGCAGCAGGTCGCTATGCTCGACAACTGGCGCGACCCGCAAACCCGCCCCGCCTTCCGGCCTACAGACGCGCTCGTGCAACTGCCCACCCCCTCTGAATGGTGAATAGTAAATTGTGAATAGTGAATTGTGAATGATGAATTGGTCTTCCTACGCCTGTGGCGAAGTCTGGACGTGAAGTGCCGCTGAGCGCGGTGGCAAAGGCGGAGAGAAGATGATCAAAACGAGGCAAGTATGCAAGAGTTACCCATTCACCATTCACTATTCACTATTCAGAATTCTCCATTCGATCTGCGCCAGGATTCCGCCCAGGATTCTGGCGTCGTGGTTGGTGAGTTCCAGGTCGAGTATGAGGCGCCGCAGCTTGAGGAGTGTAGCGCGCCGACTCTTGGGCTTCAGGTATCCCACTTGGTCCAAAACGCGCGCGGCACGGTCAAACAAGCGGTCAAGAGACTGGGCGCCGGCCGGCTCCGATAGGTGGACGGTCAGCCGCAGCGGACGGGTTGGCACAAGGCCGGCGCGCGCCAGTTCGTAAGCGCAAACCGCCACTGCCTGCCCCAGATTCATGGAGGGGCAATCAAGCACGGTGGGAATACGAATCAGGGTGTGGCAATAACTCAAGTGCTCGTTTGAAAGGCCCGTCTTTTCGGAACCGAACAGCACTGCCACGCGGCCCGCTGCTTGGCGTTGCCGGAGCCAGGCGGGGAAATCAGGAAGCGGGATGAGGTCTCGGTCCAGGTTGCGCCGAGTGCCTGCCGTGGTGCCCACCACCATTGACGCATCTCCAATGGCTTCCACCAGACTCTCCACCGCACGCGCTGAGGTGACAATCTCCTCGGCTCCAAGCGCCGAGCGCGTTTCCTGCCATACCGGGCTGTAGGGCGCCACGACCACCATCTCGCGAAAACCGAAATTGGCCATGGCACGCGCCGCTGCACCGATATTCAGCGGATTCCGCGGCCTCACCAGCACAAACCGCCAATCCAGGTTGAGTGATTTCATAGTGTGGGATTGTACCAGGAGTCAGCGGGTAGGAGTCAGGAGTCAGAAGCCAGGAGTCAGTAGGCGCTTATCGCAAAACATCGACGACCGCTGTTAAACCCGTCATTGAAGTCAACCCGGATGCCCTTGCCATCGCTGCGGGACTCGACCGGGAGCGCCAAGCCAAGGGGCCGCGCGGACCGCTGCATGGCATCCCCGTCCTCATCAAGGACAACATCGCCACCCGCGACCGGATGATGACCACTGCGGGGTCGCTCGCCCTGGTGGGAGCGAGGCCGCCGAAGGATGCCTTCGCGGTGAAGAGGCCCCGCGAAGCAGGCGCCGTGATTCTCAAACCTCTTGCTGTTGGCGCGGCGATCGTAGGGCAGCAGGCCCGCTACTGATTTGGCGTCACGGGGATTGCCGGCTGGTTGGGCCGATCAGTGGGAGTCGCGCTCACGATGCGGACTTTCGACTTGAATTGCTTGTAGTCGGTGTAACGAAGGATCTGTTTGATGTGAACGGGGCCGTTGGAAAAATAGAGGGTGTCATCCGCCATGGTGTATGTAGGAAACCAGTATTTCCCGTCGATCTGCTCGCGCCAGGTGGTAAAACGTGGAAACAGGTTTTCACCCTTTTTGGTGTGCAACTCGGGTACGGGTTTGCCTTCCGACTTCACAATTTGCAGGTCCCGGTCATCAACCCACACCACACCCTGAAAATACTGCTGTCCTTTCTGAATTTCTTTGGGCCGGATGGAGAAAACATAAGCCGTAATCTGGTCAACCTTCACGTGTCCCAAATACTTGATTTCGTACTCCGGAAGTTCATCCGAGGTCAGAACAAACGGCTGAGTGTTCCGCATCGAAACGTAGTCTTCCTTGGTCATGATGATCCGTTTCAGGGTATCTGCGGGGGCATAGGTCACGCGCTCGATCCGGTTGCCGGCATCGTCGAAGAGGATGTCCCACTCCTGTTCGAAAACGCCCTCGACTTCGTTGTCCGCTCCTAATTCCTGCACTTTGTTGATTTGGTGGTAGGTGTAATTGTTGCGCGCTTCCTTAAAGAGCTTTTCCTTGGCGGCGAATTCCTGGATGATACGTTGGATTTGGTCCGGGCTAGGATCAGCCAGACTGTTGTCAGGGGCCGCCTTGGCAGAGGTGGCGGAAGCATCCGTCTTTTCCATAAGGCTGCTCAACGTCTCCGCGACTTTCCGATCCACGTCCGCAGGTTTGGAGTTGGGAGCAGGTGTATTGGCGGATGGCGTTTGCTGGGAAGGGGGAGGAACAGGCGCGGACGCGCCAGAACTCGCCGAGGAAATCTCACTTGCAGCCGTTGGCGCAGGTGAGGAAGCACTCCGACCCGTCACCGGCGAAGCCGTTGCCGAGGTGGTTGTGGGGACGGGCTGGGCGGCGATTTGCTGGGTACCCTCCGTGCCTCCTGCCGGACGAGCCAACAGCGTCTTGATCCTTTCCTCGAATCGGTCGAGGTCTGCCGGGGCCCCTGTAAATCTGCGGTAAATGCGGCCGTCCCGCCCGATCAGCACGGTGGTTGGCAGACCTGATATTCCCCCATAAAGCTTTTGTGTATCAGCGTCGCCCATGGCGACGGGGTAGTTCACATTGTCACGCTGGCAAAAACTTCGTACTGCCTCCTTCTGATCTCTTACGGCAATGCCGACAACTCGCAACCCTTCCCCGTAGTATTGGCTTTGAAATTCAACCAGCGCTGGAATCAATTTCCGGCAGTACGGGCACCAAGAAGCCCAAAAACTGAGTAACACCACTTTGCCCCTGTAATCAGCAAGGTCAATCTTTTGTCCCGAGAGCGCCACCAGTGAGAATCGCGCAGCGTAGGGATGATCGTTATCAGCCGACTTGCTCTCGAGATCAGCCGGCTTGCTCTCGAGGCTGCTCAACGTCGCCGCGACTTTCCGATCCACATCGGCAGGCTCGGAGGTGGGAACGGGTGAATAGGCGGATGGTGTTTGCTGGGAAGGGGCAGGGGCAGGCGCGGACGCGGCAGGGCTGGAAGGAGCCTCCTCGGCTTTCGAGCCTGCTTTGGTAAGAGCCTCGATCAAATCATCGCTGGCTCCGGCGTCATGAAATTTCTTTGCCAGATCAGGGTTCATCTTGAAACTGATGCCCCGTTGTTCAACGAGCGTGACGATCTTTGGAGTCGAGGACCCTCCAAGCAGAAGCAAGGTTATGTCATCAGAGGTCAAAGGTTGATCGGCTGCCGCGGCCAGGAGGGCGAATAACCCTGCCACGAGTGCCGCCAGTATCCCCAAAGCTAACTTCTTGGTCATAGGTTGATAATCCTTCCTCAACGAACCCCGCCCACTCATAGGGCTACCCCAACTCCCTCTTAATTATATAGAGCATATCTTACGCCCAAAAGTTGTCTTGCTGACCGGACACGGAAGGGCTTGCAGAAGTGGGCGCCACCTTAATCCTGAATTCCGAAATTGTATTGCTCTGTCATCCTGAGCCCGCCGTGCTTTTCGGCGGGCGATCCCGCTGGAGCGGGACTGCAGTTGTCTCTCCCGCTCAGCAGCCAGCGACGGACTGCAGGGATGCTTCATCCCTTCTTTTGTCAGCCCCGGAGTCTTTTCAAAACGACGCTCAGCGCGCCCGACGCCTATTCTTGAGCCGCGCCTGGCGCGTCTTTTGAGCTTTGCGTTTGGGTTTTGAAATCGCGAACGTAACCGCCCCCACGCGGCGGACCTTCCATTCTTGCGCCTGCGGGGTCTTGCCTTCTGTTTCCATAGTGTGGTCTCAATTCCTCTTCGAAGTCACGGCACCACGATTATACCGTGGTTTCGAGCTTCGGGCGACCGCCGACCCGGCGGCTGGGCATTCTCCGTTGTCCACAACCTGAGCCGTACAACGCACGAAACGTGCCTGCCCCACTCACTTTGCGGGTTCAATTGCAGTAACGCTAATCGTGTCGCCCTTAAGTGTGCCACTGACCCTTACCTTCTGTCCCGCGAATTCTTCAGGTTTTTTCTGGTCGGAGAGCTGATAGACCTTTCCGCTGGCGAGATCGGCAAGCACACACTTGCTGCCAGCTTTTACACACTCCAGGGTACGCTCCTTGTCGCTCTTTCCAGGCATCATGTGTTTCAAGCCACACATTGAGTCACTGATGTTTCCCACAAACGTCTTTGTCCCGGCCTTCACAGTACCGGCAAAGCTCAAACTGCCTCCAAGCAATAGTCCCACACAGAGATAACTAATTTTCCGCATGTTGGGCCACCTCCAATTGTGGCTAAAAAGAAAGAGGCCGTCCACCCAGGCGGACGGCCAGAAGAGTGCCAAACTGAAATCCTCGACTCCGTGTTCAAATTCTATGGTTGGCTCTCTACTTGCCTCCAACCGGGGAAACTTCAGCGACGGTAATCGTACTGTCGCTCAGGCTTCCCGTCACCTTCACAGACTTCCCGCCCAGGCCCTTGAACTTGTCCTGATCATCCACCTGGTACACTTTCCCCTTACTGACGAGAACGTACTTGGCGCCGCCTGCCACGCACTTCTCAACGCAAGACTCGGCATCGGCGCTGGCCTTGGCGTGCTTGGCCCCGCAATGCTCATCGCTAACCGTCCCCGTGAACGTCCTATCTGCAGCCCAACTCAGACAGCCAAAAGCGAACAACGTCAACACAACCATCGTAATTCTCTTGATCATCGCATGCCTCCTCGTCATTCTTCGGAATTTTGGCCAGGCCTGCGGGGGTGAGGTGCTAACCCAAAAGCGGACCGGCAATCCTGGTTACCTTTTGGGGCAGAACCCTTTCACGGAGCAGATTCACCCCCCAACCCGAGCTATTGATTCAGTGCCCTGACCGGACTAATTGTACCTGTGAACAAGCCCCAAACACAAGAGATTTTGGGGGCAGGCGGCAGAGGACCAGGTGTCAGGTGCCAGGGTTCAGGTGTCAGGGGAGAACAGGCGGTTGTCGCGGCAACTAACCGCCCACATCTCCGTTCAGGGGGGCATTGATTCACTGAGAATACGACCCTGCGACCGCTTTTCAATGATTCAATGGCTCAATGAATCAATCACTCACTGCACTTAAGCCTGTGGCGACGCTCTTCGATGATTCAATGGCTCAATGAGTCAATCATTCAATGCTCTTGTGCTCCTCGCCGTGTTTCTTCAACGGTCCACCGACTCCCCCGGTCCTTTCATTGCAATTTCACCCTTCGGCATCTAGAATCAAATGGAAGGAGCGGAAAAATGGATAACGACGTTCTACGGATTGCGGGCAGAGAATTCCATTCGCGATTGATCATCGGCACTGGAAAGTACAAGAGCTTTCAAGAAATGGCGCGGGCCCACGAGGCTTCCGGCGCAGAAATGGTGACGGTCGCCGTCCGCCGCGTGAATCTGACTGACCGCAGCAAGGAATCTTTGCTCGATTATGTTGACCGCAAGAAGTTCTTCATTCTGCCGAACACCGCCGGCTGTTACACCGGGGATGAAGCTATCCGCACCGCGCGTTTGGCTCGGGAAGTGGGTCTCTCCAACTGGATCAAGTTGGAAGTCATCGGAGACGAGAAAACGCTTTTCCCCGACAATTTCGAACTGGTACGGGCCACGGAAATATTGGTCAAGGAAGGTTTTGTAGTCCTGCCTTATACGAACGACGATTTGATTTCCGCCCGACGGCTGATCGACGCCGGGGCTGCCGCGGTGATGCCGCTCGGAGCGCCCATCGGCTCCGGGTTGGGCATTCAGAATCCCGCCAATATACGCATCCTGCGTGAGATGATCACCAGCGTGCCCCTCATTCTTGATGCGGGCGTGGGAACGGCGTCCGATGCGACCATTGCTATGGAGTTGGGCGCCGATGCCGTCCTGATGAATACCGGCATTGCCGGCGCGCAGGACCCCATCCTGATGGCCCAGGCCATGCAGCACGCCGTCATCGCCGGTCGCCAGGCTTACCTCGCCGGCCGCATGCAAAAGAAACTCTACGCCGCTGCATCAAGCCCGCTAGAAGGCGTCGTCCGGTAAGAGTGACGGCTTCATTTTCGTGGCCTCGCTTCGGTACAAACGCCTGATTGCTTTTTATAAAGAAACAGCCGTGAACTCCCAGTGGATGAGAACTGCCAGAGTCTGCCGGGGTTGCGTACTCCCCCTCGCGTCCGGACGGATGGTGACCTCAAGTTTCCGTTAAACGAAAAAGCGATTGATTACTATTTCGTTTTACGCCACCATAGTGAAGGGAGTTAGCACATGGAAACGGTCAAGGTGAGTCCGAAGTTTCAAGTTGTAATTCCACGCAAGGTTCGCGAATCACTGGGAATCCGACCGGGACAGCGGATTCAGGTCCTGGTTTACGAAGGCCGAGTGGAGTTCATTCCGCTGAGACGAATGAAGGAGATGCGAGGCTTCCTGCGTGGAATTGATACCACGGTCGAGCGGGACCAGGATCGCGTATGAACGTCGTGGATTCATCGGGGTGGCTCGAATATTTTGCGGACGGTCCGAATGCGGATTTTTTCGCACCTGCGGTGGAGAATCTGGAGAAACTGTTGGTCCCGTCAATTTCCTTACTAGAAGTTTTCAAGAGGGTTGTCCAACAACGTGGCGAGAGCGAGGCCCTGAAGTCCGTGGCTCAGATGCGCCGGGGGCGTGTCATTGATTTGGATGGGATGCTCGCCTTAAGCGCTGCCCGAATCAGCCTTGATCTAAAGTTGCCGTTGGCGGATAGCGTGATCCTTGCTACAGCGCGTGGACATGGCGCCACTGTGTGGACTCAGGACAGCGACTTTAAAGGTATCGAAGGGGTAAAGTATGTTGTCCGACGGTGACGACCTGCATACAGAGAAATGGGGTAAGAGGAGAGCCTCAACGCGCTCCTCTGTCTGACCTACGGTCTGCGACGGATTCCAGAATACAAATTGAGTGGGGAAGAAGGGAAGCCCGGGGGAACAGAAGGCTGTCTGGCAGTTGCCAGACGTGCTGCGGGCTCGGCTCTCAGAAGCATGCGGATCTATCTCGGCGGGCTCTCCTGGGCGGCGGGGGGGGCTTGGTCTTTTTTCGGGTCCTTTTCCGGCAAGGTGTAAATGATCTCTCCCGGACGCGCCAAACGCATTTGCTCCCGCGCCAGGCGCTCGATGGCCTTCGGGTCAGACTGCAGTGCCTTGATGCGCTTATCCAATTGCTCGTTTTCGCGCTGAAGTTGCTGGATCTGTTGGCGGAGACTCTCAACTTCCTTCTTTTCCTGGCGCAGAGCCAGGAAGCCGTGTGGCCCAAATATCTCGTGAACGAGCAAGGCAATGCAAACCAGCACAAGGACGTATGCGGCGTTACGGCGTAGCGTTGCGGCGTCCCAAGAGAGCTTATTCATGGTTCAAGTACAAAGGCGTTCGTGGTTAAAGCCTGCCCACCTGCCCCCTTGCTCGAACGGCATTTCACATTCGACCCAGACCGCTGGTCCAGTCGCGGCAACCCGATATCCCTACTGCGCGCCAGTCGCCAGCGGCAGAACGAATGGCATTGCCGAACCTGTTGACGATATTGTATCTTTGGCGGACGTTTCGAGCAAGCAGGCAATCCCGCCGTTGTGGGAGGAATTGTGACCGACATAGTCGTTATATTCGTCACCGCCGCCAGCCGGGGTGAGGGCAAGAAAATCGCGCGCCATCTTGTGGAGACTAAACTTGCAGCGTGCGTAAACATCTCGCAGCCCATGGAGTCAGTTTATCACTGGGAAGGCAAAATCGCCGAGGAGAGGGAGTTTCTGCTACTCATCAAGAGCACCAGGGAATTGTTCCCTGAGATTAAAGCCGAGATCTCAAAGATCCACAGTTATCATACGCCCGAAGTCATCTGCCTCCCTGTTATCGATGGCTCGCGCAACTACTTGCAGTGGGTGTCGGACTCGGTGAAGCCGGCAGCCACGGAAAACAAGTGACCCGCCGTGGCGGGAGCTATGCCGACTGATTTCGAAGAGCCGCAGGTCTCCCGCCGGGCGGCGCGGGACCCGCACTACGCTTGCTTCTGGGTTGTGTTTCCTGCTCGTCCCGCCACGGCGGGTCACTCGTCATTATTCCAGCCTGTCGAGAGCCTGCTGGAGGTCAGCAATCAGGTCTTCGACATCCTCTTTGGATTTCGGATTGCGCCCCACCCTCTGCCGGCTACTTTTGAAGAGATGCCCCCTAAAACTCTGAGTTATCATGTTGGAGTGATCGTTTGTAGGTTTGTTCAACAGGATGCTGGGAAGTGGTGTGTCATTCTATGCAAAGTCGTTAGTAGCCGGTTTTCAGTTGCTCTTGGGGTTGAAAAAATGGGGCTACGGCAACCCTGAATTATTTTCTTCCTTCATTCTGTTAGGGGATGGATAGGTTAAAGGATATCCGGAAAGGAGTAACGATTCCATGCTTCGTCCCAATCACCTGCGATTTCGAACTTGGGTTTTCGTCGGTGCTGCAATCCTGCTTTCTTGCGTAGTGTTCAAACCCGCGACGCCAGATTCAAGTCAGGAGACCAGCCTCACCATTGTGGTCAAAGAGGCCGACACAGGCGATCCCATCAGTCAAGCACGACTTACGCTCACTTTCCACCAACAGGGCAAGCTTCACCGTTCTATCTCGTACAGCGCCAAAACAAGTGCTCAAGGGCGGTACCGTTTCACAAACATTCCAAAAGGAACCGTCCTTTTGCTCGTCACGGCTGATCGCCACCAAAGTTTTGGCAAGGAAATAGAAGTGGAAGACGATAATCAGGTTATTGAGGTTAAGCTAAAGAAGCCGCAGCCCCTCCTTTAGTGCCGAACAGGGATATTCGGGTGGCTGGTCTGACCTTGAATCCGGCGCCGGAGTTTCTTCGACACAACAAGTGCTGACGAGCCGGCACATTTCCCAAGCCGCTAGCGACGAACCGCATGATGATTAGGCCTGCCTAACAATCGAGGGGGGAATTGTCGGAGTTTGCCCGAGCAGGTTTGGAGATGCTACAGGTTGGTGCAAAGAGTTAAAAGTTCTTCCAATCCTTAACCTTTCCGTAACCTTAAGCCGCCTTTTCCACAAGGTTTTCAACAAACCTGTTGAAAAATAACTTTGATGACATAAGTGATAGATGTCAGACGCAAGCGAATGGATTGCCAAACCGCTCGGCAATTTCCAGGGTAGTCCAAGGTTTCAATCTAAACCGCGCGATTGAATTCTCGAGTTGTCCAAGATCCTTAGAGGGGGGGAGAGACATTCGAAAGCAGCCGGCGGAAGGCAGTAGCAGGTGTTTCCCCCACCTTCCACCTATTACATACCGATCTCAACTAACCACGGACGACGGACAACCCGCTTCTTCACGGTGAGACTATTTTGGAGTCGCGGGTTCTACTGACATCGCCGGTGGTTTGGCAGCCCCCTGCGGCCCGGGCTGGCTGGGCGCGGGGAAGTAACCATCATCCAGCCAAACCTTGGCATTTTTCTTGAGCTCGTCTAGAGCGCTATTGACCTTTTGCTGCTGGAGGGTTTTCTCAATTTGGGAGGAGACGTCCTTCTTTAATTCCCCCGCCTTATGTGAGGCAACTTTATAGAAGACCAGGTACTGCGTGACGTCGAACACCTCCGAGACCTGGCCATCTTTGAGTTCAAAGACCGCCTTTTCCATATCCGGGCGCAAGGTTCCCCGGCGAACGGCAGAGGGTTCGTCATCCACCCGGACGAGATTCGGCACTTGATATTTCTCAGCTACTTTCTTGATATCGTCGCCGGAGCTCAAAGCCTTACGGATTTCCTCGGCGCGGGTTTTGGCTTCTTCCGCCGTCAACCCCGGAGTTGCTTCCTTCGCTCCCTCCGATTTCTTGCGAATGACGATTTGGCAGATCTGCGCTTCCTCGAACTCGCTTTGGTGCGCCGCAAAATATTTGCTGATTTCTTCGGGTGTTACTACGGACTGTCGCACTATTTCCTGGTACGCTGTCGTCGCCAAAAGTTGACGGCGACGCAGAGCGAGCGTCTGATGGAAAGCAGGAGTGGAGTCAAGATGATGCTTGAGGGCATCCTGCGATAGAACGAGCATCAGTACGTACTCATCTCCAAGAGACCGGCGACCCTGGGTGGCCAGAGTCTTTTGAACCTGGGGACTGAGCCCTTGGATAAACCCATCAACCTCCCCTCGAGTTATCGACTCATCTCCAACCTTCAGGACTATCTTATCGGGTGAGGAAGATTGGGCGGCCGCGGCCGCGCTCGGGGCTGGCCCCGCCGGCGCTTTCCCGCCAGGTGTCTGTCCGTACCCGACACATACAAGAAGTCCCGCTATCAATAGCCCCCTTGTGAACCAACGCCCTCGCCCCCATTGAATCTGATTCATGGACCCCGCCTCATAATCTGAATTGACAAAAGAAAGACACAACCATCCTAACATAATTCGCCGCCTACCGCAGACCTGTCCTGCGGGTCGGCGCTTTTGCGGGGGGATTCCTTAACCAACGGACAACGGACAACGGACTTTTGGCTGCTATAATCAAGTGATGCCAAAAAGCGATTTGGGGTCCATGAATTTCAATCTCGCGAGTGACTACCAGCCACGTGGCGACCAGGTGACGGCCATTCAGGAACTGGTGCGGGGCGTTGAGGAAGGCAAGCCTCATCAAGTCTTGCTAGGGGTTACGGGGTCCGGCAAAACCTTCACTGTCGCCAAGGTGATTGAGGCCGTGAACCGCCCCACCCTGATTCTGGCTCACAATAAGACCCTTGCCGCTCAGCTTTACCACGAGTTCCGTTCCTTCTTTCCGCGCCACGCCGTGGAATACTTCGTGAGCTACTACGACTATTACCAGCCGGAAGCTTACCTCCCCGCCAGCGACGTTTACATCGAGAAGGAAGCGACCATCAACGATGAGCTGGACAAGCTGCGCATGTCCGCCACCCGCTCGCTTTTCGAGCGTCGCGATTGTGTCATCGTGGCCAGCGTGAGCTGTATTTATGGCTTGGGCTCGCCTGAGGCATACTATGGAATGCTCCTGCTGCTCGAAACCGGGCAGAAGATTTCGCGGCGAGACATCCTGCGGCGGCTGGTCGAAATCCAATACGAACGCAACGACGCGGATTTCCGGCGTGGCACCTTCCGCGTGCGCGGCGACGTGATTGAGGTTTTTCCCACCTACGAGGATGTCGCCTACCGGATCGAAATGTGGGGCGAGCAGGTGGAAACTCTGGCCCAGATTGACCCGCTTTTCGGCCAGGTGAAGCAGACTTACTCCCGCCTGCCCATTTATCCTCGAACCCATTACGTCTTGCCTGCCGAGAGGAAAGAGGAAGCGATACAGCGCATCCTTAGCGAACTGGAGTGGTGGCGGGGCGAGCTCGAGAAGCAAGGAAAGCTGGTGGAAGCCCAGCGCGTCCAGCAGCGCACCCGGTTCGACCTGGAAATGATGAGGGAGATCGGCTACTGCCACGGCATTGAAAACTACTCGCGCCACCTTTCCGGACGGCTGCCGGGAGAGCCGCCCCCCACCCTGCTCGACTACCTTCCGCAGGATGCCCTGATCTTCATCGACGAGAGCCACCAGACCGTGCCCCAACTGCGCGGCATGTACCAAGGCGACCGCTCCCGCAAGCAGACTCTTGTAGACTATGGATTTCGGCTACCCTCCGCCCTGGACAACCGCCCCCTCTCCTTCCAGGAATTCGAGCATCGGGTGGGACAGGTGATTTATGTCTCCGCCACCCCGGGCCCTTACGAACTGACCAAGTCCAGCGGGGAAGTGGTGGAGCAGATTATTCGCCCCACGGGACTCATTGACCCTGAGGTTGAGGTCCGTCCCACGCGCCACCAGATTGATGACCTGCTGGGTGATATTCGAAGCAGGGCCGAGGCCCATGAACGAGTTCTGGTCACTACCCTCACCAAGCGCATGGCCGAGGATCTGGCGGAGTATTACGCCGAAGTCGGCGTGCGCTGCCGCTACCTCCACTCGGAGATCGAGACTCTCGAGCGCGTGAAGATCCTGCGCGACCTAAGGCGGGGTGAGTTTGACGTCCTGATCGGTATCAACCTCCTGCGCGAGGGGCTCGACCTGCCGGAGGTCTCGCTGGTCGCCATCCTGGACGCCGATAAGGAAGGCTACCTGCGTTCGGCGGGAGCGCTGATTCAAACCATGGGGCGGGCGGCGCGGAACTTGCACGGGAAAGCGATCCTCTATGCCGACCATACGACGGAATCCATGCGCCAAGCGATCTCCGAAACCTATCGGCGGCGGGCCAAACAGACACGCTTCAACGAGGATAACGGCATCACTCCTGAAAGCATTGTCAGACCTGTGGATATGGCCCTGGCCTCCATCGTGGCGGCGGACTATGTTACGGTGCCCGCCGATTTGCCGGACGAGGATGTATCCCCTGACCAGCTCGAGGAGCTGACCAGGAGTCTCGAGAACCAGATGCGCGAAGCCGCCAAGCAGTTTGAGTTTGAAAAGGCTGCTCAGCTCCGCGACCGCCTAAAGGCTCTGAAAGAAAAGGCAGCCATGCCTCTCTAGATAAGTCGACAGTTGAAGGTCGAAGGTCAAAAGTATGCTGACGATTTAACTTCGTGGCGTGACCGTTTCCACATTGAATGATTGAATCATTGGCTCATTGTTGAACCTGCACACCTTACTTTGCCACGGTTATTCCCACCAGTCGGTGCGACTTTCGCCGAAGTGCCACCCGGTGGTCGGTAAACCCGGCAAACAGTTTCGCGGGTGGTGAACCTTTTACACGAGGAGGAAGTTTCTTCCCAACACGGCTAGTGTAGTGTCCCCAACGCTTCTTTACATTTGGCGACTTTGGACATGATTCGTTCGACCGAGGCGGTCCATACAAAGACACGAGGATTCTGGTTGTGATTGTCCAAATATTCCTTGATGGCAGC
>Ga0208321_1000249_pt1 | contig 47602 bp, 33 predicted proteins | sample June2015DPH_4_15_FD_184692 | JGI IMG/M metagenome (GOLD analysis project Ga0208321, IMG submission 184692) | Peatland microbial communities from SPRUCE experiment site at the Marcell Experimental Forest, Minnesota, USA - June2015DPH_4_150... | ecosystem: Environmental > Terrestrial > Soil >... | reverse complement strand
AATTCGCAGGCGCCGGGGCGGCTCTCCCCCCCGAGCCGCCCCGGAGAGAAGAACAAAAGCAAAAAACTACCCTGGAACTCGCATTATGATTGGTACAGAAAACGGGGGCAGGTCAGTCTCTGCGGAATCGGACTAAACTTTGCCCGAGCCGGAGAGCGACTTCGGCTCAGGCATGACCGGGCAACCGGACGCTAATCGGTTCCGGCCTTCGAATCACTGTCCAATGAAAGCAGCGATTCGACTACCCGCATGGAAAGGGAGACATGCGGGACACTTAAGCAGCCGCTTGCTGAATCAAAGCCCTCGCTGTTATGTGGCCAAGAATTGTGGCGAAGTCAGCCGGTGGATTAGCCCTCAGCCTCTCGTTGAACTTATCAGCCTCGAAGATTGGCCATTCTGGATCGGGTTCTTTGAGAGTGGCGTTGTATCGAGTGAAGCGAGGGGCTGCAAGGGGCTAAGCGAGATCCTATCGGTTGTTAAGATCCCTCTCGTAGCGAATGCGCATCCACTCTAGCGAAGGCCTTTGGTCCGCGATAACTCGACCCCCAAAAGATCGGGCGCTTGTTGAGTGCTTCTGAACAATGTTAAGAGCTGATTCCCTAGTCTCTGAAAGTGTGTGCGATGCAATATCAGAGAGGGACGGGTATTCCATGCACCCGGGTTCGGGATAGAAAGGGTCGACAGCACCCGAGTTTTGTCATTGCGCAACCCCAATTTGGCCCCCAGTTCCACTTGCCGTCATCCACGATTCAGCGTGCCGCTCAACTCGTCACCCATGCTCCGCTCGGACAAGTCCAGCGTGGCGGGTTGAATTCTAAGGCGTATAATCTCTCGGCATAACCACTGGGAGGCGACGAGATGGCCAAGACCAAAGTGTTGACAATCACTGTTCAGAATCAGCCCGGCGCAATCGCGGCGATCGCGAAAGCACTGGGGAGTGCGAAGGTGAATATCCTGGCGCTCTTAGGAACGGCCCAAGGGGCAGCCGGTACAGTCCACCTTGTGGTCGAAGACGCCAAGCGAGCAAGGAAGGCCCTCGACGAAGCCAAGCTTGTATACCAGGAGACCGGGGCGGAGCAACACGAGCTGGCGAACAAGCCCGGTGCGCTGGCGCAGTACTTGGAGAAGCTCGCAGCAAAAGGTGTCAATCTGAGTTCAATCCATGCCACGGCCGTGAAGGGTGGGAAAAAGGCGGTTGTGGTTTACACTGTAGAGGTCCAGGCAAAAGCCGGCGAGGTACAAGCCACAGCTCCGGCCGCATAACCCGGCTTAACACCGCGACTCGCATGCGTTTGTCGGTTGAGCCCAAGACTTTTCCGACTCAGCCGCCAATACCTCGTGTCCCTGCACAGACCGAGCACGCACACCGGGGCGTCCGCAATGAACTTCCCATAGTCGGTGGTCGCGGCAATTCTGCGCAACATCCCGGCGTCCGTCACAACGACGAATTCCCACGGTTGTATGTTGACGGCCGTGGCCGCCAGGCGTCCGCAACCAACGATGTCCTCGATGATCTTTCTCGGCACCGGTTCGCCCTTGTAGGCGCGGACAGAGCGGCGTGTTTTTAACACCTCAATCGCGTCCATGGTTGCAGTCCCCTTCCACCTGCCCGCAACATTTGTCCACTGCCTTTCACTTAGCACGGCACACGGTGACCTTGAGCTCGCGAAGAGTGACGCGTCCCGCCCGAGGCCTGCATTTCGGAATCCAGAATAGCCCGGATTGTAACCTGATGCCCTTGTGTTAGATAGGTCCCACCTCAGCTTCCTTCGGAGCGGTTGTGAGCCAAGAGTTTCTCCAGCCAGTTCAATACAGGTCCGCGGTTTAGCTTTTCCCAGTGGATTTGGTTGTCGTAGTCCTGTAGACATGTGCGACAGGAATAGCTGCACCGAACGGGACAGTCAAGCGTTCTGCGGGCAGCGTTCAGGAGCTCACGCATAGAGTGCCGATTCATTAGCATCTGGCAGTAGCCTGCGCCCCCAGGAACACTGTCGTAAAGGATGACTTCGGGTTGTTCGAACAAACGTCCACGTACCGAAGCCGAGACCTCGCGTTGGTCAATACCCAGGAGTCGTGCGCCAGACAGACGAATGGCTTCTGCCAGCGTCCTCGTGAAAGCGTTGAGCCAATCATGCTTTTCTTCAGCGGGAACGTCCCCCGGGAGAGGAATTGGCTCGTCGACGCGTATCTGAAGGACGTCCGTGCGGAATTCGTGAGCCAAGTCCTCTACGACCAGATGATTGTGGTCGCAAGGCTTGTCGTAGGGGGTGCTGTGCCCGTCCTTAAGAACCTGCTTCTTGTGCTTGATCGGATCTTTCAGCATCACGGCAAAGCCACAGGAGGAGCACCGGAGAAACCCGAAGCGGTGCCCCCGATTAACCACGAACATCCGCCCCTGCTTGGCATCCTGATAGGCCCAACTGGTACGTGGGACGTTAGTGGGGCGTCTCTGAAACTCGCTGTCTTCGGCGGAAGTCAGTAAGCACGCTTCCTGCGCCGCGGGGGGCCGCAGTCGCGTGAGGCCAGGATCGGTACCGTTAGCCTTCTTGCTTGAGGTCACAAAGCTCTTGGGTTCGATGAAAGCGCGAATCTGGCTTGGTGCGATAGGCTGGCCGCATTTTGGGCAGTCCGAGGTGAAGGCCTCATGTTCTTCAGCGATCTCGACGTGGTGGCAGTTCAGGCACTCTCGGTAGAAGCGGGTGGGCATGAAGTGGCGTGGATACTTTCCGATGCCATAAGACTCCCACACACGTCGCGCGGCAACGACCTGAGCTCCTGGTGCGTATTCGCTAATGCCCATGCGGGCATCGCGAACGAGCAGGATATCTTCCTCCCATGGCCTCCCGAATCTGTCGGGTTGATCTCCCCGCAGGACTTCGAGCTGGACACTGTTGACAGGGAAACTGTAGGTGGGCAGGAAACCAAGCCGTGGGAAATGGTTGATAAGCAGCTGCTCCTGCCATCTTTTGGTATGACCGGCCCAAAACCAGTTCTCTTTCGCTCGCTGAATGTCACCCGCCGTCTCCATATACATCTGATGGTAGTAGCGCCACCGCTCGCCGTACCACTCACAGCAGCCTTTCAATTCCTCAAGAAACTCTGCAACCAATTGCGTGACAGGTACGCGTACGGATGAAGGCAAGTCTTCACCTATGGCTTGTGCCTCGTTTAAGCGCCGCTGGCCTTCCATGGAGCGCAAATACTCCTCAGCGTCACGGAGGAAATCAAGTTGCTGCTCTTCGGAGAACTTTTCCCCGAAGAACTCCGCAAGAGAAGGGGAGCCACCAGCCTGTCCAACATTTCGATGTTGCAGTAAGCCACCGAGCAGTACCGAGAACTGGTGGCGCCGGAAGAGTCGCTCGTTGCCGAGGTGAACAAAGGGGGTCTTTGGTTCGCGCCTCAGGTACTCACTGGCGTTGCGGTATTCGGCTTGGTCGTAATTGCGGTTCTGCGCGAATGTTACGCAGAGGGGCGCGGCCTGGGCGCGACGTCCAGCGCGGCCCGTGCGCTGCTGATAGTTCTGGATTCCCGGCGGCACATTGCGACAGAACACCGCTTCGAGCTCCCCGATGTCCACGCCCAACTCCATAGTCGTGGAGCAACTCAGCACGCTCACCTTACCGACCTTGAAGTCACGCTCCAGTTGCTCTCGGATACGGTTGTTGATAGCGGCAGTGTGTTCTTCGGCGACCATGCCTGCGTACTCTTCCTGGGTGTAGAGGCGGAAGTAGTGATTTTCGAGCAGCTCACAACGCCGTTCCTCTGCAGGGATTTCCTCCAGCTCGCCCTGGCATCGAAAGGCCGCACATCTGCCCTGGACGCTCGCGAACTGCCGCCAGCCGCAGGCCCTACACCGGCGGAGGACGGTAGTCCGCCCGTCCACAAAGGTCAGCCGACGCACATCCAGAACAAACGCCGCGTTGTCTAGAACGATGAGCCCATTAGCTTGCAGGGCCTGGAATGCCTCGCGCAGATTGGCATCGTAGTCGGCCAGACCAAGCTGCCCTTCCAGGAAGTAACTCCGACGGTTTTGAAATACCTGCCCACTATCACTGACAGTCGGCAGCCAACTGTAACGCGCGTTAACAGAGGTGCCTTGCAGTTGAAACCGTCGGTTTCTGCCGACGAAACGTTCGCCCCAGATATGGGCGGATTCAAGGCTGACGTTGGGGGGCTGCGAAATACAGCGGGCGCGGCGGACCGTCTCTAGGAGAACCCCAAGGATTGCCTTGGCCTGAGGGCGCAGGGTCTCCGGCAACGACCCCGCGAACTGCAGTGCGGCTTGGGCCAGCTTCGCGGGGTCGTACGTGACATAGACGAGACCGAGAGCCTCAAGGGATGTGCGGCGGCCCGTCGGCAAACAAAACTCCGCAGTAATCTTGCCGCGAAGGAAATTTGCGAAGTCGGCGTCGACATCGAAAACCACTCCTGCGTCGTCCAGAAAACTGATGGCGCGTGAAAGCAAGTTGTGTACGTTGTCGGTGAGCGAGGCCAGCGTCTGAGTGCCCGGGCTGTATTGAAACACCTGCATAATGGCCCAACGCAGCAGAATATCCTGGCTTGTACGTTGCAAATACGGCGCGAAGAACGCGGCGTCTTGTCGGTTGTCAGAAAACGCTAGGAGCCGCCGCCCGTTGCCGGGAGTCGGTTCGCCGGCCGCGTCCGAAGGGAGGCGTTGGTACAACGCATCGGCGATGACAGCGGAAAGCGCAAAGTCACCGGGATGAAACCCCGTCACCACTTCGGCGTCGGTACCAGCAGTCCCACCGCAGGCTGGACATTTACGCACGTAGCGCTTGTTGTCCTCAGCATCTTCCCGTAGTTCCACTAGGCGGAGTTTCACTCGAGGGCCATTCTTCGGATTCAGTTCGCCAGTGGCGGGGTTCATTTCCCATATGGTGTTCCCAGCGCCGGAAGAATCCGCGGCGGCGGCGTCTTCGTCTTCGACCTCGGGGCCGTTATTCCCAAGCCAGAAAACCTGGCGGCGGGCCATCGGTTTGGTTCCCGTCGGCCGAGGAAGGAGGCGCTCACCGTCCGAAAAGCCCTCAAGGTAAGGCTGACCGCACTTACGGCAGATGAGGAGTCGGTATAGGTTCTGGCCGTCCTGATTGAATTGGCTACCGAGCCGCGCCTCGGCAAATCCCTCCGTTTCTCCGGCCGCCAACCGCAATGTGATGTTGTCGATGCCGCTTGTGAAGAAATGATAACGGGCTGGTAGCAGCGGGAAGTCTTCCGAGCTCGACCGTGCTCGAATTCCAATCGATATCAATCCTGCCAGCGCAGCCTGTGCCTGCGCTCCGCCTCCAAAGATTGTTTCAGCAAGTTGGGTGAATGCAACAGCGCCCCCCTCAGACAGAGTCTTGGAAGCGTGCCGCAATTCTTGGCTCAGGGCAAAAACGCGCACCAAAGCTCGCGCCACTGGTGTCTTCTCATCAAGCCAAAGACGATCGCGTAAACCGCTTGAAAGATTCGCCGTTGAGATGGCTTGACCCCACACCCGCACACCCTCGGAGTCCCCAGGGGGAAGTGATGCCGCTGCCCTTCCCAAGGCAATCCACGCTTCGGACGGCATGGAGAAGGTCTCATCGGAAGCCTCGCGCAATAGTGTGTGTTCCTGTCGTTTCCCGCGGATCACGTGCGCGAACCTTGCACCGAACAGGCTGGTTGCGAACTGCAGAATATCCTTGTCGGTGCTCTCGCCCGAAGCAAGACTCGCACTGGTACCGATGCAAATGGTGTCTTCAGGGCGCAAGGTGAGCCGGCGTCTCAGCTTCCGTATGAGGAGAGCAACTTCAGTCGCCTGGGCACCGGAATAACTGTGAACCTCATCCAGTACGAGGAAGCGAAGTGGGGAGTTTCTGAACAAGGGTGCATTCTTCGGGAAGAGAAGCAGGTGTTCCAGCATCGCATAATTCGTGACCAGAATATGCGGCGGCGTGGCCAGCATTTCTTCGCGGGTGAGGAGCCAATTCGCCGGGATATGCGTCCAACCAAGCTCCCGCGCAAAAGACCTGTCGGAACTGAGGACTTCCTGCTCGGCCTGAACGCGAGTCAGACCTTGGCGGGTCAGTCCCGTGAAGCGGCCCACCTTGATGCCACGGTGTTGAAACCGGTGCACAAACAATGGGACAAGACGCTTGTAGAGTTGATCGTTTGCCAAAGCGTTAAGCGGATAGACAAGCAGTGCTCGCACACCAGGGCGACCGACGTCCCCTTCTTTCAAAAGGGAATCCAGGATCGGATAGAGGAAACACTCCGTTTTGCCGCTGCCGGTGCCAGTGGCAACGACAACGTTTTCTCGGTGGCGAACCACTGCTTCCAACGCTTGTGCCTGATGGCGGTGCAAGGGGCGCCGATACTCAGCCTGCGGCAATCTGGAAAACTCGCCGCTGAGTAGTGGGCCTTCTCCCTGGGTTAGCGCCTCCAAGGACACGTCTTTGAGGAAGTCAGGCAGCGCTTCAACAAAGGGCCCCTTAAGCAAGAGCTCGGGTTCCGCAAGAACGCGGGCAATTTCTTGTCGGAGGCGGGGATACCGATGACTGACGGGCAGGGCTGACTTCAGGTAGCCCCGAATGCTGTCCTCCATTTGCTTGCCGAAGGCAACGGGGTTCATGTCGTGTCGATTGTCAGTCATGTGGATAGGTCCGTATCATGAGCTCCCAAAACATGAGGTAAAAACCAAAGAGTTCCGGCGCAAGATCTACCAGGGTAGCAATTGCTTGTCTTACAATTTGGTTATCGCCCCCAATTTGGGTTAGCCATTGCATAACATCTTCAAACGATAACCATCCTGCGCCTGCGGCACGTGCGGCCAAGGCGAAAACCGAGGCAAACTCTACGCAGCAACTTACAATGGCTGGCTCTTCAATTGAAACCCAGAGCCATACATGATTCCGAGCATCAAGCGGCACAAGGCCTTGATAGTCCTTTATCGTTTTCCGCAACCAATCGAGGAATGTGACGGCGTTACAGAAGAAGGCGTTAAGCGAGCCGAGCTCCCGGTTTTCACTAGCCTTTTCTAGATGCGTGATGAACTGGCCCAGAGCCCATCGAGCATGAGTTCGCCCCAGTACGCGGTTGGCGTTCCACTCCAGTTGCGGCTCAACACTGTCAATACATCCGATGGTTTCATCGAAGTATCGACGGTAGTCGAAGCGTGCAAAATCCAACGGCTCCACGCCACTGGAGTTTGTCTGAACAACATGAGGAAAGTTGCGAAAGTTCTTCAGGACCGCAAAGGTGTCAGGTTTTGCGGACTGCGGGCTGAAAAGTGCGTCTTCGATCATGATGCGATACGCCTCGAACACAAAGTCGTGGGCTGCAAGCCACCCGCACCACAACAAGGAAGGGCCTAGTGGGTGATTCACTGAAGCTTCCGAATAATGCTCTGCGCGCAGGGCCAACAGCTTAGGGATGATCACTATCACCGAGTGCTTCTCTGAGGGACCTGCGGCCGTGGGATAAAGGCTGCCGCCGGTGGAAGCAAGCTGCAGCAGCTTGTTGACGTCCGCCCGAGACGATTTGTCAAGCCCTCGCGTCAGTGTCTGGGCGGCTTGTCCGACAGTATCCTCTAACCAACGGAATTCACTTTGCAGGTCAGGCACGAATCCGCTCTGCACTACTTGCAGAACGTTCGAAAAAGCCTGCACCAACATGTGGTATTTCTCGTTCGCTATCTCTTCCGATGTGTGTGCTGCCGTATCGCATTCTTTCTCACAATCTATGAGTAGTTCAGGAGGCGGGGCTGCAGTCGTTCCGCCGACTTCTCCCAGAACTACCAGTGGGGCGCGCCGCCCGGCCGAATCAGTCACAAGTTGCCAGTCTGAGACTTCGTCACGGCAAACCTGGAGTTCCACCAGCCACAAGCCTTGTGGCCAGTCGCATTTAGGTATCAAGAGCTCAATGGCTGACTTACATTGCAGGTCTTCCGCAGGAGTAGTCAGGAAACACTGGAGTTTGGGAAGATCCCCGCTGCAAAAGACTCCCTCTTCACCCGCACTCAGGTTTTGGCTGGCGAATTCAACCGTTCTCCCGGTGACCAGCTCGAGAAGATGCGGCTTCACCCATTGGACCTGTTCGCGGAAAAGGAATTTAACGGACTTAGATTCGTAGAATACAGCGAACTGTACTCGGTCGGGCGTCAGCGGGCGCGCGAACCTTGCGACAGCAGTCTCGGTATCGTCCCACTTGAGGACGATTCGTCCACCTTGTGGATGCAGAGTGGAGACTTGTGCCAGGCTGACATCGAAAAACGCACGGTTCTGTCCGGACTTCATGCTCTGCAAAATCTGACCATTAACCATCAGATGTGCGGGAATGGCAGGTACGCACCAAACCCGCAACCACCTTTGCGAATCTACTGAGGCTGAGAATGTATCGCCGAGTTGCTGGGGGACTGGCTGAATTGCACGCCCTGCAGTCCTCTTAAATGATTCCAGAAAGAACCCTTTCCTGGACCATGCGAATCGCCTTACCGTACCTCGAAAATCAAAGGCGAGGTAGTGCTGCCGGTAGGCGTCGAACCGATGCCGTATGGCGAAAGGGGACACTTCAAACCCGCAACATTCTGGTTTGACCAGATTGACCGGAGGGGCGGAAAGCACAAACTTGTCACCCGCGACATAAGCGTCGAGCCCAACCCATAGGCAATAGCTTTGTTTCAAGTGACATCGCTGACGTTGAAGAACTGAAATCTCAATCTCATGTAATCCTGGAGGCAAGGCTTCCAATTCGTGCAACTTCTGGGGCCGACAGCGCATTGTTGCCCCCTCGATCTGGCCATCGGAGAGGGGGTACGTCCGCACGCCAGAGGCTACTGCTACCCTGGCGACCCAACCGCTATCGCGGTGTGGATCTTTATCGTACGGCCGGCATATTTCGGGCAGACCCTTCCAATCATAGTGAATTGATTCCCCATTGTCGGTTAAGACGGATCGTCCTCCCGTTTCGATAAAGGGTACTTGGGCTGCACGAAAGCTCCATGTAATAGAGTCCTCTAACCTGATTTCCCCTTCCGGTCGGACTTGGAGAAGTGACAAGGCACGTTCGCCATCCGGCCAATCCCAACGTTCTGTTTCCGGCACAGTCCTCGCCCGGCTTGAGTGCAGGAGGTAATAGTCTCCACTGGGGAGCCACGACGTACGTCCTGACTCTTCCCTTCGAAGCTTGCGCGAAGCAAGTTCAAATATCATGAACGGCTGCAGTCTGTGCTCGAGCCGCAGCACAAATGCGCGTGATGCTGTAACCCCACTTCGCATGCCCCGCAGCTCTACTGAAGCTTGGTGGCAGTTACCGAGCGGGAAAACAAACTCATCGAATGATGCGGTTGGATAAAGAGTGCCATTAACAACCCAATATAATCCGCCCGGGCCCACGATATCCCCTTCCTGGCGTGGTCCCACGATTTCCAGTGAACAAAAATCATCTCCCAGCCGTAAGAATGGCTGGCGCGCTGACCGGCGAAGCTGTGCTCTGCCCTGACTGGCGAAGGCCTCTGCGAGAGCCCTGCCGATCTCTGGGTTTATCCCCTGGTAGTCCTCTTGGAAGACTACCCTCAAGGCGGCGTAGCATATCAGGGGGCCAGCCGGGCCCCGTAAGGCCCGCTTGAGCATCGGCGGGACGTAAGCACTGAAGGATCCAAAGATATGGTCCCGCAGTTCTTCACCGGCCTCAGGAAGATCGAGGTCGGGCAGCCCATACCGTCGCTCCACTTGTCGAACCAACTTGGCAAAACCATCGCAGTGGCACAGCGGCAGACCTGCCTGGAACAGGAAAGCTTCTACATGCCTGAAGGCCCCCGGTTCTGGCGGTGCCGTGTAATGCCCCATGACCATCGAGCACGCCTCGCGAAAACACTCCGCGAGGTGCGGCCGCTCGACAGATGCGATCTTTGCCCCTGTGCTACGTTCGAAGTTCTCCCAAAAAGTACCTAGATCGTAGGCTTCGCCTGCCTTCCTGGCTAGCCACACGCTTGTGACCGCGGGGTACCTAATTAGAAGAACCCGGAGAGCCTTGGATTGTTGTTGGAGGGCAGTATTGGCCAGTGCGTCTTTGACCAAGCTGGTGATGGACTCGCTATTTTCCAGAGACAGGGGAACCAATCCTAAAACTGGGGGGCAGCGGTCTGACTGCAGTATCCCCCTCCACACTTCTTCCCATTGTTCGAGGATACGTTTCATTTGCCCCAGCCCCTAAACAGCCCGAACTTTACCCGCAAAGGTGCCTTTGGTCTCCCATACGGGCAGCGACCAGAGGTAACCTGAAAGCCTGTCTTGCCGATCCCCACTTGGTCCCCCGAGCCACAATTTCAAAAGACAGCCCGCTGCTCTGCAACATTCTTTTACTCTGCTTTGGCCTCCAACACAGCTAGAGTGAAGTCGCGGGAGTACCGAAGCAGATAGTCTGTCCGCTTCTGAGGCCGCCGAGTTACTTCGCTGCCGGCCACAGTGATGCGCCCGTCAGTGAAGGTTTTTTGCTCGCTGATTTGTTCGTCGTCCCAGCCTGCGGCGTAGAGCTTGGGCAGAACGTACTTGCGGCAAGTGTCTGCTTCGCTGAGCGTGGGCATGAGCAGAAACAAAACCTTATCTCGTCGTCTGTGGCGGAGGTGCCATATCATATCAAGAGAAAAGGTAGTTATCACACGGTAATTTCTTGTGGGGCCAGCTTGCTTGTCACTGTACCTCCTCGACCCACGGACGAGTGTCGAGGCTTCTAAATACGGGGTCTAGGCTGGGCAGGAAGGCGGAGTTACTGCGGACTCAGTTGGGGCTCCCGAAGTAAGTCCAGCTGAACAAGGGGGTTCGCGATTCAAGGTAATTGGAGGTACGCAGGCGCGACATTCGCTGGCGTAAGTAGCGTGCAAAACGACTGGTTTGGCACACGCGAATTTGAACGCAGAATTCGCCAGCAAACGAACCAGTCGGACCCGATTCTCGAACCCTTTTGGTGCGGCTCAGCAGGCGCACGCGAGACGCAGCAGTGTCCACGCAAGAGATATCGATCTGAAACTCGCATGTTCAAGACCAAATAATCTCTTCGACCATATTTTCCATTGGGCTCTTCATTCCGGCGAAACGTGGCTCACAAGTCGCACACTCGATTCTCTGGATTAGGCGAAAACAGCGGGTTCGAGGGGCGCACCAGCTGGGGAGATTCAGTGGTAACAGCCGCTTCCCGGTCGCCCATCACCACACAGCCGCCACGGACTGAAAGGATGCTATCCGCCAGTTCCCAAACGAGGGGAGTATGGCAGATAAAGATGACTTGGTGGAACCCGCCAAGATCCATAGCCCGGTGCAGCATGCCCACGTAATCCTTGCCATTGGCAGCATCCAGAGCACCCACGGTTTCGTCTCGGAAGAGAGTTTCGTAACGAGTGCTTTCGCCGTGCCGCATGTTGTAGATGGCGATGCCCAGGTTGACGGCTTCGTTGACCAGTACAAACTGCCCACCCGAAAGCTCATCCACGAGGCACGTACGGTCCAGATTCTTATTGCGGACCTCGACATCAAAATCGTCTACCATCCCCCGGCCATCTGCCTTGGGCCGCTGCGTCCGGAATCGGATCTCGAACTTGTTGTCGAAGCACCCCTCCAGCAAAGAGTTGACCAAGGTCGAGACTTGTGGTCCCGCCGACTGGATCTCGCAGAGCTGGATCTCGTCCGGGCCGAAGACATTGGCGAGATCGTTGTAGTCTTCCAGTCCAGTTCTTGCGTTGCCGAGTTCGGCCTCGTTCGTGAGCGTACATCAGGCAACGCCTTATCGCGCCAGCAAAGGCGCTGTTGCGCAGATCGCACGCCGCCTCGCTGCAGAGTGGGCGAAGTATAATATCGCTGTGAACACGATCGCGCCTGGCGTTTTCGAGACTCCCCTCGACCGAAGTATCGTCAATGATCCCAGCCGCGAAAGGTCCCTCCTCTCCCGCACACCCGTGCGGAGCTATGGGAACCTGGAAGAAATCAAAGGGCATGCGACCTTCCTGGCCTCAGACTCAGCGAGCTTCGTCTCCGGTGAAATCCTCACAGTGGACGGCGGCTTCATGGCCCGGGGAATCTCGAACTAGAAGGCAGGCGCGGCCTGAGTGCCCAGCGCAAACACGTCACGCCACGGTTTTGCTCCCCTCGCAATTAGGGGCGAACGATGGTCGCTCAGGACAAGAAACGAGTCAAGCAGCCGCAGAACTAGCCGGTGCCGGTTCAGCACCATCGACGATCCTCACCTCTCCTGCTCCTTCACCGGCGGTCGAGGTGTAGATTTCCGGAACCTTACTCGTTGCCGCTGCATATCCCCGACTAACAGCTTCCTTGAATTTTTCTACACAGTCGTTACGCACAAGATTAATCGTACATCCTCCAAATCCTCCCCCCGTCATCCGCGCGCCGTAGACTCCTGGGAGTTGTCGGGCAAGATCCACCATCAGATCCAACTCAGAGCAGCTTACCTCATAGTCGTCCCGCAGACTTGTGTGCGATTCACCCATGAGTGCGCCAAACCTTGCAAGGTCTCCAATGTGTAGAGCCTCTACGGCTTGGGTGACTCGAGCGTTTTCGCTCACCACGTGGCGGCAACGCCTGTACACGACTTCGGGGAGATCCGCCTTCGAGGCGTTCAAGTCCTCCAACGTTACGTCTCGCAAGGCGCGGACGCCGTCCTTTTTCTTGGCCATGGTGCGAGTGCCCCGCTCACACTCTTCCCGTCGCCTGTTGTACTCTCCACTTGCCAGCTCATGCTTGACCATCGTGTTGCACATGGCCAGCGTAACGTTGGGAGGAATCCGCACGAGCTGGTGCTCGAGCGTACGGCAATCCAGCATCAAGGCACTATCAACTGCCCCGAAGCATGACACGAACTGGTCCATAATTCCGCACCGCGTACCCACGAACTGGTTCTCAGCCCGCTGGCAGAACTTTGCCAGCTCAACACGCTTAATGCGGATGTCGGAAGCGGCCAGCAGCGCGCAGCCAGTGGCAACTTCGATGGCCGCCGACGAACTGAGACCCGCACCGATCGGCACGTCTCCTTTGATGAGCAGGTTCGCACCACGCAGACGGTGGCCCGCCGATTCGAGTACCCAAGCAACTCCGAAGACATACCGGCTCCAGTGATGCTCCGCACCGGGAGGCGGATCGTCCAGGTCAATCTCCGCGTGGTCAGAGAAATCTTGCGAATACGCAACCAGTCTCCGGTCCGGCCGCGGCGCAATAGCAACCCAAGTGGAGGCAGCGATCGCACAGGGCATCACAAAACCGTCATTGTAGTCGGTGTGCTCACCGATCAGATTAACCCTCCCCGGCGCACGAAAGATGCGGGGCTCGCCAGGATAGATTTCTGCGAAGGCCTTCTTCAGTCCAGCAGCTCGGTCCATTGTGAATCAACCTTCCGTCGATGGAGTGTCTCGGCTTAAGAGTCTCGCAGAGGCTCACCAAGGTTCGTCAAGAGGCCACCGGCCGAACGGCGCGTAACCCAGCGCAATCGATAAGTTCCGCCGTCGCCTGCGTACTCCCGCACGGTAGCGCACCCAATCTCATGGGTCACAGCACGCAGCTGATTCAGTCGAGGGTCCCACCCCGGCCCCCTTCGCCTATTCCCCTAGCGGAAATCTGCCAGCCGGGTAATCGCTCCCAAATGGTTGACGTCACTCTTCAGGGTTTCTTGCAACTCAGCCTTGGCTTCAGCCTTCTTCCCCTCACCAAGCAGTCCAAGTCCAATCAGGTAATGCGCCTCAGCCACCTGTGCTGCCCCAGATCGTCCTCCCCCAAACTTGGCGAAGAAATCCATGCTGCTGGCTTTGAGTTCCTTTTGACCTTGCGCTATAAGCTCCTCAAACACAGTCGTGGCATCGGTTTCCCTGTTGAGGTTCCGCAGGGCAAGGCCTTGGAAGTAGCGAACCGAGCTGGCGCCTAGATCGAAGTGTCGTTGAGTCAACTTGACAGCCACCGCCTTTTCGAAGGAGGTTCTTGCCGCGCCATCATTCCCAAGCGCTTCCTGGGCCGAGCCGATAGAATAGTAAATCTCTGCATCTCGAGGCGCCTGATGGGGGCGACCGACTTCAAGGTTATCTGGATATTCGAGCGCCTTTTCAAAATCTTTCAGCGCTTCCTCGTATCGCTTAGCCTTGCACTTCTCCTGACCTCGTAATAGGAATGCGTCAATGTACACGTCGTGAATGTCTCCGCCTCCCTCCCAAACATGGAAGTGCCGCTGGCTCAGCAGGCTGATTGCTTTTTCGTACTGCCCCAATTGAACGTAAAGGATGGCTTCCTGCTGCACAGCGTCGTCGCGCTGCATGACGGCCTCCTGGTTACGTTCCAGTACAGTAAGCCGCTTCGCGGGCGCTGTCCCCGCCTGCTCATAAAGCTGGTCCAGCTCATAAAATAGGCGCCCATCATTCCTGTCGCACTCGATTGCTTCCTCCAGGCTGGCAATCGCCTTGGGGGGGTTTTTCTCTTTCTGCGCGTATGCCAAACCCAGGTTCCGATGGACCGTCGCATACGAGGGATCGAGGCTCCTCGATTTCTCCCAGGCCCGAATCGCATTTTCCGGCTGGTGGTCATATAGCAGGTTGCCCAGGTAGTAAGGCGCCCGCGCATCCTGCGGATTGTGCTGCATGGCGTGCTCGAGCACTTCCTTGGACTCCCAACGAAATGGGAAGCAGTAATCTCGAGGCATCTTGCTAGCCAGCCGGAAGTACTTCTCCGCCGCTTCCTTGTTGCCCGCCATTTCGGAGTAATAGGCCAGATAGTAGTACACTGTCGGGGACACGTGTGCGCCGCCATCATCGACCCGCGAAAGAGTCTCTATGGCTTCACCATAGAAGCCCGCGTTTCCGTAATCGACTGCCATCTCTAGGTAAGACTGCGGCTCGTTCCGCATCCTCCCCTTGAGAGTGTCCAAGGCTCCTGTCGCATCGCCGCTCGCGCCGAGCTTCTGCTTCGCCAGGTAAAGTTCGTTCCCTGCATAGAAGTTCAGCGGGTCGATTGCCAGGACGGTCGATGCGACCCGCTCCGCCTCCTCGGTACGCCCGAGTTTCCTCAGAATTGAAGTTTTAAGGTTCAGCGCGGTGGTGTTCTCGGTGTTGTAGGCAATTGACCGGTTCAAGTGCTCAAGCGCCTGGGTGCATTCGCTGCGGCGGCTGGAAATCCGGGCGAGCTCGTAATATGCAGCCGCGTGCCAGGCGTTGCTCCACGTAGCCCTGTAGAACGCATCGTAAGCAGCGTCTAGCTTCCCCTGAGCCGCAAGCGCCACACCCAGGTAGTAGAACGCCTCTCCGTCCTTAGGCCGAGTGTAATCTTTCGTGGTCCGCTCAATGGCCTTGTTGAGGTGCTGTTCCGCTTCCTTGAACATACCACGCTTGCAGTAGAGAATCGCAAGCTGCGTGTTTACACGGGAGTCACCCGGATCGCGTCGCAGCGCCTCTTCGTAGTACGGATAGGGTTCCAGTGCCGGGCTATAGAATTGCTCCAGCCGCAAGCCCGTGAGGTATAGCACCTCTACCGTCTTGATGTCCTTGGGAGCTGGGGGGCGCTTGACCGCCTGGGGCATGGGCGAATTCCTCATCTTCACCGGAGTGTAGGAAATCAGTTCGCGGTTCGCCGCAGAATACAGCGATGCCTTCAGATCTCCTTGCTCCACGTCTGCCGGTAGCGAGACCTCCTTTGCGAATGGCTTTCCCGGACTGATGTCCACCGTCTGCTCAAGGAGAACCTTGTCGCCAGCCCGCAGCACAACCTTGGCGTTAAGGAAGGCAGAGGTGGTATTAAATGCGACTCTGGCCGTCTGGTCCGGTTTCACTTCCAGGTTCATCGCTGCATCAAGATTGGCGTTTTTGATGCCACCGAGATTCCGGATCGGGTACCAGTACTGCTTGAAGGTTTTCATCTCATAGGGTTGAACCCAACTGTAGTCAGGCTGGTTATCGGAGTAAGCTCCCGCCATCAGTTCCAGGTACGGACCATCGGAATCCGTCAAGATCTTGTCCCACATGGCGGCTTCTGATCCACTTCCCCATTCAAAGAACTTCTTTCCGGGCACGACGTTGTGGTCCGCAATTTGGACGACGCCCGCCAGCTTGCTGTGATCGTATCCGCCGAAGAAGTCTTCTTCACAGTCCCAGCAGAACCAGGAAGTGGGTGATGGATGGTTCTTCCACCAGCTGACATCGACCGGCTTGCCGAACTCCAGCCCGCCAAAGTCTCTGTCCGAGATTGGCCAGTGCAGGAATTCGTTCTTGGCATGGAACGTTGCATACTGGGTATCCGGTGGGAAGATGACCTGGTAGTCCTTGTTGGCGTGGACTGCCACATTCGCAAAGTACAGCATTGAATGGGCCACCGGGGTACGATTAAACAGCTTCACCGTAGCCTCGACGTAGGACTTATCGGGAAACACGGTCAACCCCACGATCCACTTCATGCGATGGCGCAACTCCGTCTCCCCTACCCAAACCGTCTTGCTGCCGTCAGGGTTCTCCTGCAGCACATGGTCTACCGTTATATAAGTGGAGGCGCGATGGTGATGCGGGACATCCCATTCCACGCCGCCGGAAATCCACGCCCCCAGCATACCGATGAGAGCGGGCTTAATCACATGCTGATGGTAGAAGAAATCGTAGTTGTCGGTCTTATCCAGCCCCATCAAGATACGGCCGCCGATTTCGGGCAGCACGCAGAGCTTGATGAACTTGTTCTCCAGGTAGACCGCGTGATAGGCCTTGTCCTCGCGCACGTCCGTGATCTTGTCCAGAACGGGATAGGGATAAATGAGCCCCTTGGCCCCCTGGTACGCCCGACCACTATAGAAGATGGGGTTCCGATCAGGCTCGCCTATCTTGTACGTCGGTATCACCAACGGCTCTTCCCAGAGTTTGACAGGTGCCTGCGCCCAAAGCGACCCAAGCGTCAGGGATAGGATGGCGATAATGCCTGACGGAATTCGCAACGAGTAATTACGTTTGCCATTCATCTTAGGCCTCCCGACGGTTTGTTGAGGACTATGCTGAGCAGTACCAACCCAAAACGATTTTGCTTATTTCAGGATGACGCTGCCGAGATACCCCTGGTTTTCGTTCTCCTGGTCGCGAACCCGCACACTCACACGATACACACCATGTGGAATCGTCACAGATTTGTCCAACCGCACAACTTCGCGCGGATCGACTGCTTGAAGGCTCTCTAGGTAAACCACTTCCCCCGCGGAATTGTAGAACACGGCCTCAACAGTTCCCGGACAGTAGACTCCGAAAACACCTTGCAGGCGAATCTGATCGCCAGTGACCTTCCCGGAGAGCGGCTCGCTGATGGCGCCTGCCCAGACCGCACTACGGATCGGGTTTGGCACGCGGGTCGGGCACCAGGCCACGGCGAATGAGTAATCCTCACCTGGGTCCAGTTCCGCGAGCGGGCTCAGAACCTCAGCCTCCATGAGGTAAGGAACTTTCTCGGGATCATTGGGCAACGATGGGTCATTTTCAAGGAAACTCGGACCGTGATTCCACGACTCAACAGAGGCACCGTCCGGATATTCAAGGGCGGGAAAGAACCTGAAGTTCTCGACGTAGCCTATATTCTTCTGCCCGTTTACGACGGCATACCAACCAGAACTCGTGTCGACACCGACCTTACCCACCTGGTAGAGGTAATGAATGCGAAGCATATTTTGTTCACGGAGGGCCTGATAGCTGGGGTGCCGAACATCCCCAAACATAATGCGGTATCCATCTCGATACTGGCTGTGCGGGCTCAACGGAACGTACATATACAGTTCCGAATTGGGCTTCCGGGGATCGCTCGCGTCAGCTGCATCGTTTTGCAGCACGTGCCAGATACCCCAGCGGATTCGGCGTCTGCTGACGTTCCGCATGAGCTGCTCTACCTTGATCCGGGTTGTCCCGGCGTACACGTGGAAAGTTCGGACAAACTGGATTCCGGTTTGGGAATCAGTAGGGCTGCTGACCCGAACAGCAACCTCAGCAGGGGTCTCCTTGACGACTTCCAAACTGAACCTACTGCCATCAAGGGCATAGTAGGGTGGCCCAGGCCATTCACTGTCGGACGACTGTCCCTGGGGCGCGGGCCACACCTTGTCACCACCATAATTCGCCCAACCGCTCTTGGAGTTGTTTTGCTCAGGTGGAAGAATTTTTCCGGCCAAGTGCTTGTTCACAAAGAAGAACTCCTGATCCCCAAGCTGCAACTGGATCGCACGCCCTCCAATGTCTGGCGCCACGAGCAAGCTCACAATCCTATTTGTCAGCTTATAGACATTCCACCCGTTATATTGAACTCGCTGAATTGCAGTCGGATATGACCCCCCGTAAGGCGCAGGAACTGTTTGGGATGGGCTAGTCGGGGGGTCATTCGAAGAGGGCGTAGATCCCCTCAGACGGTGTGTTGTGCTGATGGAGGATAGACCGCAGGTGAATAGAACCACTAACACACTAGACAACATGCGCGGCTTCATAGGTTCATCCTTTCAGTCCGGTCTCAATCTTAGCCAGATTACCCCCTTAACCCCTATGGCCCAGTCCGGCTTCAGTCAGATCTCCGAATTGCTGGGAGGTTCCGTTTCGGGTTTTCCTCCCCGCAGCCAGTACGACTGCGTCGTTACCGCCGGCGGCAGGTCCTTGTATTTGAATTCGCGGATCAACAAGATCTCTTCGGGATTGTACGGTGTCCCATCCGGATATAGCAGGCAGTGGAACCACACTTTCGGCTGCGGCGAACCGATCGGCCAGTGCCACGGAAAATAGAACTGAGCCGGACCGCCTGCGCACAGACCCCACACGTACCAGCCTATGTGATAGCGAGTAAAGAAGGGCAGGATCGCTTGCAGGGTGTTACCGAACGGCCTGGCCATGCACTCCGTGCACAGCATGGGACGCCCCCAGGCCTTCGCCCACTCCAACTCCGTCAGGAAATCCCATCCCGGTAAATCCCATTCCGGAGAATAATTGGGCGACGTGAAGCCCGGCTGCGTGTAGGTGTGAAAAGTGATCACGTCCGACAGGTCATGTCCTTCCCAGCACACCGAAAGGGGTTGCGAGGGGTTGACTTGCCTTGCCCAACGGAAGAGATATTCCACTACCGGCCGTACCCGATGTGGCGCCTCATTGTAAAGGTCCCAAAGGATGATCCGCTTGTCCTTGGCATACCGACTGATGAAAGTCTGAGTGAAGTCCTTCAAGCGCGACCTCGTCTGCGGCCACGTGGCGATCAACTTCGGGTCAACCTGGGCTTCTGGATCGCAGCAAGGCCACTGTAAACGGCCGGGATAGCGCCAGCCGCCACCGTGAACCCCGGGTTTGAAGTCGAGAACCGGTTCCGGGTGCGCGGCAGGCGAGTTCGGATCAACGTTCGGATCCATCATATCCTCTGCCGAGAGTACTGGCAGGACCGTCAACCCCTTGCTCGCGCAGATGTCGAGGAGCTTCTCGAAGCCTTTGTAGAGATCTTCCCGGTTCAACTCGTAACTGGAAAGCTGCACCCAGACGCGAACACTGTTCAGTCCTACGATGTCCCGTGCCCAACCGAGTTCCTGGTCGATCAACTTCTCATCAGCGTTGTGAAATATGCTGCCCCCGGTCCGGGGGACGTAATTGCAGGCCTTCACCTCGCCGAATTGTGCCATGTACTTAAAGGCCCGCTCCGGACTCCACCGGGCGTCCCACAATTGCTCGACATCAACGGGATCACCTGCTTGGATCTTGGATCTTGATTCCTCCATTCCCTGAAGCGGGAGTGCTGAAAGCAGCCATCCTGTAGCGCCGCTTCTTGCAAGTGCTGTCAACAACTCTCTTCTGTCCATGTTATTCCCCGTTTCCGCTTATTATTTGATCGATACCAAAAAGCGTAGCTTTCGTTCGTGTCTGTTCCTTACATGCCGGTCCAATCGATGCCTCGCGGTATTTGCCGTTTCCCTTCCGTGATATTCCGCTGCATCGTCACCACCTTCGCCAGCAATCTGTTTTACTTCTATTGCCCCATTGTTTTCGGTCACCTGGGCGCGAGCCTTTTTTTAGGTATCTCACCCGTATGACCGGATCTCTTACTTCTCGGAAAAACTTAGAATTGAGCCAGCGTCTCCAAAGTTCGGTCTAAAGTCGAGTAGTTGCGCCCTCGATTTCGCTAACTCTGTGAGGCACGCTACGTGGCGACTGGAGCCTGCGTAGTCCTGAGGGTGCCAACAGTACGGTCCGAACACTGCTCGCCTCCAGGAACGCTCGGACCACTTAATAGGGGTGCGGGCGTTGTGCTAAGATATCTAGAGGCGTACGGGGAGGACAATGAAGTTTCGTTCTCAGAATCCACCGACATTGTTCTGTATGAAAAAAGTCGTTATGGGTTTGTGCGCCGCCCTCCTTTTCACCTCGGCCTTGTGTCGAACCCAAGACAAGAATCCCGCCCCCCGGGAAATCTTTCAGAGAGCTCGAGAGGCCGAACATCGAGGCGACTACGCGGAAGCAGAAAAGCTCTATCGACGGGTTCTCACCATTGACCCGAGCCTTTTTGCCGCGCGCGTAAACTTGGGACTGGCTTGTTATTACCAGCATAAGAACAATGAGGCCGTGTTCGAACTCCAACAGGTCTTGCACACCCATCCGCGGGAATTCAGTTCGCTGTTGTTCTCCGGTCTCGCGTATACCGAACTGGGCCAGTACGACCATGCTCGGAAGCTGCTCGGAGAAGCACTTCAGATTAATGACTTAGATCCGCAGGTGTTCTCGGGTCTGGGGAACCTAGCGATGGCTCAGGGTGATACAAACGCGGCAGTTCCCTTTCTGGAACGCTCGCTGGCCTTTGACCCAAACAACGTGCGCACGATGTGGACGCTGGGTCAAGCCTACGCTCTGCTCGCCTATCGCGACGATAGGAAACCCAACGTTCCCGCGGATTACAGAGCCTTGGTGGAAAAGATGTTCCACTCGGTTGAGGAACGTCAGCCAGACTCGGCGTTGCTCCACGTTTTTAAGGGAGACGTGATGGTAGCTTGTAAGCTTGCCACCAAAGCAATCGAGGAGTACCGTCGAGCTCTTGAGATCGATCCACAGTGGCCTGACATTCACTTGCTGATAGGTTCTTTGCTGGCTGCTCAAGGCCGCTGGGACGAAGCGATAACAGAACTCAATCTGCATATGCGCGACCACCCCGAAGATATGCGCGCAAAGGTGAAAATCGGAAAAATCTACTGCCACACTGCGAACTATCGAGGGGCAGTTCCTGTCCTCGAAGAAGTCCTCAGCCGGGACACAAACAACTACGATGCGAACTACCAATTGGCGCAAGCTTATGTCAATCTGGGCCAGCATGCGTTGGCAGTTCCCCTTCTTGAGCGGACCATAAAGCTCAAGCCGCGGGAGAGCGAGCCATACTACCTCCTTTACCGAGCCTACCGAGGACTGAAAGAACCAGAAAAAGCCGCTGGCGCCCTCAAGCGCTTTAACCAGCTCAAGGCGACTGGGTCGTAAAGGTAAGCTACCTGGACTACTTATCTTCATGAAACCACACACGATGCAACATCCCGTCCCTGGCTGATTGGGCTTCAACCTAGCGAGCGGAGGTGCTCCTCCTTCGATGAGTTGCGGCCAAGGGCGGGGCGTGTGCATGCCTGATCTCAGTTCGCCGAGAAATGTTGGCAAGCCCTTCCATGTGTTCGAGTTGAACCTTCTGGGACCAACCCTCGAGAAGATAAAATTGGATGGAATCCCATTACCAGAGTCAGCACCTCAGCATGAAACGGGGAGAACCAGGTACAGTAATGTGATTCGACATCGGTGATGGCCTGTACCCTCTTTCCAACGCCCGCGTCCTACCCAATCGTCGGGAAAACTGAGATGCGGAGCCGCGCGCATCCCATCGGGACGAGTGTAATATCCTGTTCCGGTTGACCGGAACTGACTGGACCGAGTGGCAACGGGCCGGCAGAGTTTTGAACCAGCCCCCATTGCGGAATTGCTCGTCCTTTACCTCGCAACTCAATCGGTGCGCTGTCTAGGTCAAAGGGCTGCTCAGCTGTCAGGTTGTGCCGAAGTAGCCGGAAGGATCCGGCTGGATTGGTTCGGTCGACAATAAGCCCGATGTTCCATGGCGTAGTGGGATAACCCGCGAACTCTGGCCACTCGTCGGTGCCACCGATCTTCTCCCAGCTCTGGCCAATTCTCAGTGAGAACGATAGGGGACCAAGCCTCAAAGAAACCGCGTTGGCCTGCTTCTGCCAGGTCGAGAGCACTACCGGCATTGGAAGAGAGAGGCTTACATTATCGCCGTCCTGCCAGAGTCGCTCGATCATAATGTAGCTGTGAGGTATGGTCTCAACTGGAAGGCTTTGTCCATTGACAGCCACGGAAGGTGCTTTGCACCAGCCAGGCACTCGCAGTAAGAGTGGAAAGCGCACAGGCTCGGGACTTCCCACCTTGAATTCCATCGTTTCCCTGAACGGGTAGTCTGTTTGCTCTTCGATTCTCACTCGAACGCCTTGGCCAACTTGGGCCTCGACGCAGCAGGGCGCATAGAGAAGCGCAGCCAGCCCGTTACCCGGCGTCGCGCCCCACAGGTGCTCTGAGTAATACGGCCAACCCATGGCCACGTTGTGCTGGCAGCAAAAATACACATCCCCAGGAGAAAACGGGAGCATGTAGCCCACGTTTTGGAAAACATGCTCCTTTGATGGATCACATTGCACAAGGTTTGGTGCTGTCAGGTAATGGAGCCCTTTCAAGTTTGGAGTCATCGCTGCTGGCAGAGAATTGAGCGCCACATCTTCGCAACGGTCTGCCCATACCGGATTCCCAGTAATCAGCAGAAGCATCTCAAAACTCTTCATGAATTCCACCATCGCGCAAGTCTCTGCCGCCTGAGATGGGCCCACGAAGCCACTCCGAAGATTCTCGTCTGCAGCGAACATCCCGCCAGGAAGTTGTCCGTATTCGTCCATTACCACGGCGTAATTCCGTTGCGTGGCTTCCAAGAACCGTTTGTCCTTCGTCTGTTGGTAGTAGGTCGCTGGTTCGCGAAAACCTTCGGTAATGTTCACGCCATGTCCCCAAGTGCCGGGTTCACTCGGGTGCGGTCCCGTCGAGGTCCAGTCGACCGTCTGTTCGTGGAGGGCCCTGGCAAGGTCCAGCAGCCAAGGCTCAGCAGTCCGGTTGTAGAGCCAATAGACACTGGCTAAGTTGTCTCCGCCACGGAACTTTTGCCAGCTCGAGGGCAGGAGCTTCTTACGAGGCCGGTTCAATTCGTATCGAAAATAGTTCGACATAAATGGAAGGACCCGCTTATCTCCAGTTGCTTCGTGCAGCGACTGAAGAGCGTCCAGCATGGGCATGTTTGGCCAGAGGTTGGGTTCCTCCCTATTCGGCAACGGACCAAAGTAACCGTCCCTTTGCTGGTTGCTCAGCACAGCGTCGAGCCATCGACGAGCCTCCCGAATAGTCTTTTCATCTTTGAGTACATAACCGAGGTCCCCAAACCCCCGCAGCCAGTAGGGGACATGTTGGTAGTCGTCGTTGTACGCTACTTCTCTCTGTCCCTTGGAGATTAGCCAGCCGCTGTCAGGCTTTAACCATTTGCTGAGTTCAGGGAGTCTGCCCGTAATACCATTTGTCATGAACAGGAGCTGTTGGCGCAGCCAACCCCTCGGCTCAATAGACCCAATGGGAAGTTTGATTAGAGGACTTTCGAGCAACGGGCGGCGATTCCCCATATAGAAACTGTTTGATCCGCCTTGCGGAGGAGTACTAACTACCGTCGCTTTACTCGAGGAAGGGTTGAGCGCTGGAACATGGTCTCGAGCACCTGCCAGCATTCTCGACGCTCCAAGCTCTGACAATGCAAGTGCTGCCCCACTTACCGAAAGGAACTTGCGGCGATTCATTCGTCCTCCTTCCTTATCCCGTATTCTTTCTACGCTGGCCATAACCCATGTCCTAGCAGGCTCTGCACTCGCTCGTTTGCGCTCTGACACAGCCTTTGTTAGTCGAGAGGAAAGAGTGTCCGATGTCTTGGGGTGTTAATCGATTTGTGTGGTTCAGGCGTTTCAGCCCTCTCGACCGGCGACATGAGAAAAGGGCCTTACTTTGTCAATCCGGAGAGTGTGCCAAACCGCAATTGAACTCTTCGGCCACCCTGCAACCGCCTGACCGATGACATGACTGCCAATTCGTCAGCTTTAGTTTGATACAGGCTCGACCATATGGCGCCGCCGGATCCCACCGGGAACGGCGGTGGCTCGATTAGATGCCATGACGAACCGTAGTCATCTGAGTACGACACTTCTCCTAAGTTAGAAGTCACTAGAAGTCGGCCGTCCAAGAGCGACAGGACATAAGGACCACCGTGCTGATTAGAGATCAGGAAACCAAGGCCGGGCGGCCACTTTCTACCACCGTCCGATAGCTTGTAAGAGACGTTACAGTCCTCAGTACCACACACTTCGTAGACAACTATGTACCTCCCATTCCTCATCTTGGTCCAAACCGGCATGCCTGGCCTGGCTGGCCCCTCTTCTGCAACTGCCCAGATCTCATTTCCCCAGGATGTCCCGTTATCGGTCGATATTTTTTCTGAGATGATCTGACTGAACGACGGATGTTCGGTCACGTGCTTTTCGCTGGAGTACATCACGCCAAGGTCGCCGTTGTCCAAGAGGTAGAAATGCGGTTCATAAACCCCTTTGTCTGGCGTGCCCAGCGAACCTGGGATACCTTCATTGGAGTCGATCGTGCTCAAGTGGCTCCAGGTCAATCCATCGTCGATGCTTTCATAAACTGGAAGACGGTAGGATTCCTGCCATCGTACTGATCGCGCCCCTAACAGAATGTGCCCATTGCGGAGTTGGATCATCTGGCCATTGTCTAAGTCGCGGCCAGGGGCAGAGATGGTAGTAAGGACACTCCAGTTGCGCCCCACGTCAACGCTGCGAGCGATTTGAAGCCGAGTTCCCCCTCTAGGGTCATGCGTATAACCGAAGTTCTCCTTATCGTATAAGGTATACACGCATAGCCAGTTGCCGTCAGCCAGGTTTACCATGCGGCCGTACTCGGCGCCAAATGTACCCGGGCGCAATCCGCGTGCATCCTCCCCGACATCGGAGAAAGTCGCGGGATCACTGATTGTCACATCGGCTTTCCAGATGACGGGGTGCACTTCGCCGGCGGGCATGCTGCCAGCCATGACCAGGAGGAGGGCAATTCCAGCAGTAATGATCGACCGATACTTTTTCCCGGGCTCCACACGCTTGCCAAGGATACATATCATCTGAGGCCTCGATCGAGATCAAGAAGCTGTCAACCTTCAACTTGAAACACACGACTGGTGGCCTCACCGAGGCTCACCTCGATCTCACTAACCCTGGGACCGCCGCATTGTTCATTCGTTTATGAGGGCATCGTCGGGGGTGCCAAGACCTGATTAGCTCAATCTCTGCTGGATCGAAAGGCGCACCGTTGGGATGAAGTATGTCGTGTTGCCACACCTTTGGGGCAGAATCGCCCTCTCTCGACTCCCACCACAAGTAAGTTTGGGTTCGGCCGGCGACTAGTCCCCAGTTGTACCACCCGACATCGAATTCGGCGAATACTGGGAGGATCGCGGCGAAAGTATTGCCCACCTGCCGCCTCAGCCACTCTGTGCAAACTACTGGTCGGTCGGCTTTTCGGCAGATCTCAATTGTTGCGCGCATGTTTTCTGGCGATTCGTAATTGTGAAACGATACGATGTCGGACAAATCCATCAATCGCTGCGAGAACTTACTTTCGTATTCGTGCCAAGGCCCTATAGTCAAGGGTTGCGAAGGGTGGACCGAACGTGCCCACTCGCATGCCGCCTCCACCAGCGGCAAGCACCCTTCCTTGATACTGGAATTGTCAGGTTCGTTAAAAATATCCCACATGATGATCCGCTTATCTTTCGTGAAGGCTCCAACGATATCTCTAACGAACTTTTCCGGCCCAGCCCATGCCGACCGATCCAGAACAACACTGGGACCGGGCCACTGCACTGCTCGGCTGTTATGAACCCCTGGGATGGGTTTACCCTGTTTGCCAGTCTGTGCCACTCGGTCACCCGCGCAGAAGAGGACGGGTGTAACTGCAATGTCGTGTTTGTACGCGACGGTGAGAAATTGATCGAAGCGCTTCTTAAGACCTTCTGGGTCCCCCTTCCACACTGGATACGGCACGAACACTCGAAGGCTGTTATAGCCTGCTTCCTGAGCCCACCCTAGTTCCTGATCAATGATTTCTAGATTGAACGTGTCTGCTTGCCAAAGCTCGACATCGTTCACAGCATACCGAGGATCGTAATTGAAGCCGCGTATCGGACCGACTTTCTCGTGCCATTCCCAGGCTTTGTCCCGACTCCAACGCTTTTGTGAATCGACCCCCGCGGATTGGCACGAGCGTTGTGGTCCCGTATCCGCTCCAAGGACCAGCCCGAGAGAAACCAATGCGGAGGTCGCAACAGTAAAGACCAGAGAATGCCTTGCATTCATTAGGAGCTTCCTCCCTGCTGGCGCGAAACGCACGGGTTGGGTAGCTGTTCTGCGATTTTGCCGCAACACGCCGCTAATCCCCTGATCGAAGCAAGTCCGTTCCGTACTCTCAACCAGTGCTGCCAGGACCGATGCCAGCAGATTGCCACTCCCTTCCAGTGGGCCATCACCCGCCGAGACCTGGCCACACTCTTGAACAAGCTCGAAACCCAGGAGCCTCTCTATGCCGCCTAAATCCAGCGAATACGTCACCCTAATTCCGAACAGGAGTACTTAGACGTGTAGTCCCAACAAAAGCAGGATAGTCGTCGGGTTGAAGTAGGGGAGGGCCCCCACAGAAAGGCAGGAACCCTCCCTTGGTCGTTAGAACGTCAACCTCAATCCCAGCTGGAAATTGCGGGGATTGTAAGTGGCATTCGATTTGCCGAAACTGGCACTCGATAAATCGGAAACGACACCACCATATTCGTCAAACGGGAGCCCGCCGGTCGCTGACAGGTTCACACGGTTAAAGAGGTTGAACGACTCTAGTCTTACCTGCAGACGGACTCGCTCACTGATCGAAACGTTCTTTATCAGTCCGAAATCTACGTCGGCAAAGCCAGGGCCCCGGAACCCATTTCTCTTTTCATTGCCATTGGTCCCGGGGGTTGGAATTGGAAAATCGGAAGCCGTAAAGAGACCCTTAAGGTAGTCTTGACGGCTCCACCCTCCGGAGCTTTTTGTTGGCGCATTCGGGAAGTCAAAGTTGTACCCATCGGCGTTGTAGTCGCCGCTCCCAGGCTGCAACCCGATTACTGCCCCGTTCGCATCAAGGAGCGGGTTGAAGGCAGCCGTAGTGTATACGGTAAAGGGACGACCAGATTGCAGAACCAGCGTGCCCGCCCCTTCCCATGTCCCCAGAATCCCTTTGACCAATCGATTCTGATGAGACAGAGACGGGAGCATATACACTCCGCTGAATGACAATCGCTGCGGAGCGTCGTTATCCGTGGGAGCGTTATACTGGGTGAGGAGATGCTGATCCGGCCAGTCATACCCGTAGTCCGTGGCGTGAGAAAATGTGTAGGAAGCCTGGAATGTTCCCTTAGTTCCGGCCCTACGCCGAACCGCAAGAATCATTGAGTTGTATTGGATCTTGTTGAAATTTGTGTTCCAGGCCATATAACCGAAACTCGGGTTCAAACGGTCCAACCTGCCATCGAGCAAGTCACCGGCAATGCGATTAAAGTCGGGGCCTGGCCACTCGGTGCCGTTGTCGAACCCGGCTGGGGTGTACGAGCCACTGTAAGTCGCCGACACAACAGTATCACGTGGCAACTGGCGCTCGACTCCTACAACGTAATTGTAATTCGGGCCAAACTTTGTGCTTCGATCCTCCCCAGCTGCCTGGGGTCTCAAAGTCGCATTTCCGCCGTGCGAGTCGAAGGTTACGGGCCCCACGACTGGGTATTGGAAACCAAACGGGAAGCTGTCCGACGTCCCCTCGGAGAATAGAGGCGGGTTTGCAGACCCCTGCAGGAGAGTAGGACTGAAGAAACCCAACGGGTTGGTAGTAATCGGGCCCTCGGTTCGCGACAACGAAGGCCAGTCACGGAAGACTCCAAACCCCCCACGGATTGTCCATTTCCCCTGACGCGTTGGATCCCAAGCCACTCCCACTCTGGGGCTGAAGTTCTTATACAAACTGTGGGGGTAGGTGGCAGGGAATTGCTCCACGCTAGCATCCGCAATCTTCTCATCGATAGTGGTGCCATTACCAAGTAGCATGTTCTGCAAGATCGTCCCGTGACTCGCGTATGTATTGCCGAAGTCGTCCCACCTAAGACCCATCGTCAGTGTGAGATTAGGCTTCGCCTTCCATTCGTCCTGTGCAAAGATTCCTCCGGTTGTCGAATAGAAGAAGTAACCACCCGTCGGCTGCCCGGTTATGGGGTTGAATCGAACGCCAGTCTCATTGTAAGGGATGTCCTGGACAAGGTTGAGCAGGTTTTGGAATTCGAAAGTTGGCCTTGTGTACGAAGGTTTGCATAAGTCACAATCATCATCCCCATTCCACCCCTGGTACCCGAACTTGAGGGTATGCCGACCGCGTAGGAGGGTCAGCGTATCGCGCCATCCGTAGTTGTGCTGAATGTACGTAAAGGGCCCACCTGCTGATATTCCTACATCCTGTCCAACAACATTGACAGTGGGGATATGATAGGGTAGTTTGCCCTGCGACACATTTCCCTCAACTCGATAAGCACTGAAGCTGGCTTCGTTCATGAATGACGGCGAAAAACTGTGCGTCTCGTTCGCTTGGAATGCCGTCACGAAGTAAGGGGCCGACGTGGAGAGGCCGGCTCGCAGTGAGGGTTCCTCCTGTGTGAGGGTTGTTTTGGTGAAGTTGCCGTATATACGATCGCGGTTTTGGTTGAAATATTGGTCCATTCTGATATTGAACTGCAATCCATTGCGATACGGGCTGAGCTTGGAAACCCCGGAGTCTAGCATAGGCATGTTGCACGGCAAGTCGAAGGTCGCCGCAGTACCGCATTGCGATCCGAAGATATCACTCGCGGTAGCCGCTACGCCCGTAGTAACAACATTGGTTATGGAGTACTGACTAAGCAGCTTGGTTCCGAGAGTGCTAGGGAAATTCTGCCCTGCCCAGTCGACGAACTCAGGACTCTCGAACGTGTGTGTCGATAGCGAGCTGGAAGCGGACGACCTCATTGGTTCTATCGAGAAGAAGAAGAAGGTACGGTTCTTAATGATCGGACCGCCAATTGTTCCGGAGAAATCATTCTTATGGAAGGGGTCGTATTTCGACGTAAATACCGACCGGGCCCATAGGTGTTGGTCAAAATAGAACCAACTCAGCGTTCCGTGGAAGGCGTTAGTCCCGCTTTTGGTTGTGATTACGGTCTGTATCGAACTCGTTCGTCCCTGTTCAACATTGAAAGTGTTGGTTTGTATCGCAACCTCCGCGATCGAATCCGGATTCGGACTCACGTTAAGGATTCCGTTGTGAACGTTTGAGGTAACGTCCATCCCGTCAACCAGATACATGTTGGATTCAAAAGTACGTCCGGATGCGCTTGCATCAACAGACCTCTCGGGAGCAAAATTATCTGGGGCCTCGCCTCCTAGCCCACGGAAGGTACCTCCCAAACCTGTAACCCCGGGGGCTAGCGCCGCGAGGCCGAGAAAACTGCGTGCCGGAAGCGGTAGGTCAGCAAGTTCCGCCGTTCCAAGGGTGGCGGAGATTCGTGTATCGGCGGTATCCAACGCTGGTGCCTTTGCGGTGACTGCCACGTTTTCGACCCTACCCGCCACCCCCATCGTAATCGGTACATCAGCCGTTTGAGCTGTCTCAAGGGTAACTTGCACGACTGCGTTTTGAAATCCAGCGACCTCAGAATTGATACTGTATTCGCCAGGCGCAAGGCTGCTGAACCGGTAGAACCCTTCTGCGCTTGATGTTGTGCTGCTGCCAACGTGGGTCGCAAGATTTGTCAAGGTTACATGCACATTTGGCATCAATGCGCCACTTGAATCATGAATTGTTCCCTGAATGTTGCCACTGAATTGCCCGTATGCTGAAGGTAAGCATAGGAGAGTAATTACAAGTAGCTGTGTCCAACGTTTCCCACTTATCATGTGACTTCCCTCCCTTTATAATTGGACCCGCGCCCGACGCATAGAGCTCTGATTCCTGGCAGTGTTAATTAGAAGCGCTGCAAAGGTGCCACCTTAACGAGGTGGACTCTTTGCTTGTCCGCTTCGTCTCTGAGTTGGCTCATGTCTATTTCCTCAAGCCTTCTCAGAAGCGGTTGGATGCCACTTTCACCTCGACCAGCCGCGTGCATGGCGCGAACAAGGGTGTACACAGCCATGCGATCATTTGGTGCGAGTTTGACTGCTAGTTCGCATTCTCGGAGTGCACTATGGGCGTCTCCTGACATCAGACAGAGCTTTCCTAGTTGCGCGTGTGCAAGAGCGTAGTCCGGCTTGGTCTTGATAGCGCGAAGCAAGGCTGAACGCGCTTCCTCGAACTCGGGCTGTGCCGGGGATAGCCCCTTGCGTATAAGAGCTTCAGCCAGAAGGTAATTTAACGAATAATCGTTCGGGGTCGTTGCGAGCCGCGATCGCAGCACCCGTATCGACTCTCCGGGTTTGTCCCTTTGAAGAAAGTTGATTCCAAGACCTACGACACCAAAGTTCTGTTTTGGATCAAGCTGGTCGGCCTTCTCAAAGTCTGCTTCAGCAATCTCAGGTTGGCGTTTCTGAGCATGCAGGATTCCCCGCATCGCGTAGAGTGCGGCAGAATCAGGGATGTTCTTCAACCCGACTTCGGTAATTTCGATTCCGAGATCAAATGAAGAGTGATCCATGCAGAGCGCCGCAAGGCCCAAATAGTTGCGAACATCTCGAGGGTAAATTTCGATCGCCTTACGCAAAGTGGCAACAGCTTCCCCGGTCTTGCGATCAGCCTCCAAGGCGTCCGCCAGGAGATTGAGTACCTCTGCATCGGGCTTTGGATCAGCTGCCAAGACCTCAAGGGTGGCAGCCGCTTCGCCGTACTGCTTGGAAAGGTATTGCGTGAGCCCTAGGTTGTAGCGGGCTGCCGGGCTGTTAGGCTCCAAGGCCATTACCTGCCGGAAAACCTCTACCGCCGGCCGCGGTCGTTGCAAGGAAACCAAACACTGGCCGAACTGCCAAAGGGCTGGAAGATTGCTCGCAATAGCCTCACGACTCTTTTCGTAATTGGTGGTCGCGGCTCCGCAATCACCCTTTTCAAAGGCGAGCTCACCAAGCATTGCGTGCGCAGTCTGGTCTTCTGGTGTTAGCGAAACAATCCTTTCCAAGAGAACACGACTATGTGGATTGCCCAAGTTGTACTCGGATTGTGCAGCTGCTTTAAGGGCTGGGAGGTAGTTCGGGCTCACTTCGAGTGCCTGTCGAAAAGAGTTTAGACTTTCCTCAACCCGCCCCATCCCGGCGAGTGCCAGCCCCTTTGTAGTCCATGCGCGAGCATTCCGAGGTTCGGTTTTAATGATCGGCTCCAGCAGCGTTAGCGCTTCGTCATAATGTTTAAGCGACAATACTCGCACGGCTTCATCGAGTCTCACTCCCGCGGCACGTGTGATTGTTCCGTGGATGAGGACGAGGAGGACAAGGATATGCGCCGACACGAAGAAACGTCCGCTCCATTGTGGGGCGCCTGAGAAACCGGAACGCCCGGACCCCGATGCGAAGCTGGTTGGTAGCCGATGATTACTCCAGTCTGTCACCTTGTCACCTACCCTCCTGGTGGTTTCTACCTGACTCGCCTTTCGTCAGGGACGATGCTTTTTGAGGCTGAGTCATCATCTCGCTGCCATCGCGCTCTGCGGCGTTCGCACAATTATCTTCGCCCCGGTTCCGACGCCGGAGTTCTGTAGGATGAACGTGATCTGAACGCGCCCTCTCCAGCTGGCCGGCGCGTACTCTGCGGGCTTTATCTGGAAACTAGCCAAATTCGCTACCGCCACCACCTGGTCCGGTTGTCGCTTTGTCCCCCAAGGCATCGGCGCGGTCCTATCCTTGTCGTAGAGGTCTGCACCTCTGTCGTAGGCGCCGTGGAAGAGAATCCCCTTTGCGTAGGACCCATCCACCATGTAATCCACCCGCACACCTAGCAGACTATTTGCGTCCAACTTCAGCAGCTTACCTTCCACTTTCACAGCGACATCAAGAGTACTTGGCAGCTCCTCGACAGTGGCGCCCACCTCCTGGTCGGCAAACTGGTTGTTGGCCATACCCAAGCGGGCTATCCAGGTCTTCCGGTCAAAGTCCGCATAGGACGAGGTCCCCCGCGAGGGATAGTAGTGATGAACGCGAATCACTCTGGCCACCTTGACCGGGCTCAATTCAGACAGCCCTTTGCCGTCTTCTGCTTCGAAATAGATGACAGCCCCTCTTGGCACAGGGCCGGTCCATGCCCATCTCACGGTGTCCACATTCATAAATGTCTCTGAGGGTTTCAGGAGTTCACCAGCCCCATCCCCCCAACTGCTGTGGTCATGATCAATGCGATAAATCCGGACGTTCCCTTTCGGAAAAGGAATGTTCTTTAGTGTCACGTCCACTCGCCGTTCATAGGTGGTCTGGTTTAAGATTACCAAACCCGCTTTGTGGTCATCCGACGATGCCATAGCTTCCATCGCTGGCCCAGAGACAGTCACCTGCTTTCGATCGACAGGCATCGTGGCGTAGATTTTGAAACCGTTGAACGCCGCCTTGCGGAACCCATCCAAGGTTATCAACCCGAGGAACTGATCCCTGCAATCACAAGGCTCCTGGAACTGCGCCCAACTCACCGAGGTCAACTCGGGGTGTGTCAGGAAGACGTTAAAATCGTGGAGCAGCTGGGCTGCGGCTTCATACTTATCCTGCACGTCGCCGCGGTACCAAATACAACAGTCGGCCGATTGGTATTCATCCATGCTTATTTCGGTGGTGTTAAAGTACGGAAACCGTGCCAGACTGTCCGCCACCTCCGTCGTCTCTCTCAAACCGGGGCTGCCATAGTGATGGAACGTAAAGACGTCGAGCGGAAGATTGCTGGTCTTGACAAATTCTGGAAATGATTTGTACCAGGTGCTCCAGGCCACTGTCGGCCCTGCGATCACCCCATCGGGATCTCCCGCTTTAATCGCTTGTACTGTAGCAATATAAAGTTTTTGAAAATCGGCCTCTGTCCCCGCAAAGAACGGACTGTTGTCTGGCTCGTTCCAGGTTTCGTAGGCTGCGACTGGAATGCCGCTATCACGGAAATGCCTGGCCACTGTGGTCACAATCTCTCTCCACTTCTCCAAATCGCCAAGGCTTATCGGGCTCCGTCGTCCAATTAAGAGAGGATCCGGCGTGTAGTCAAACGTCCACTGCGGCAGCACATTTCGTTGGAGCATCTCACTCGACATGTGGTCAATCCGCGTGAAGTCATAGGTGAGGTTTCCAGCAGTGCCGCCAATGGCATGGGATAGACTCCAGTCCCATCCCCAGGCCCACTGCGGCAGCACATTTCGTTGAAGCATCTCACCCGACATGTGGTCAATCCGCGTGAAGTCATACGTGGGGTTTTCAGCAGTGCCGCCGATGGCATGGGATAAACTGAAGTCCCATCCCCAGGCAAAGTCCATCCGCATGGATTCAGGGTTGAGCTCAGAAATTAGCTTAATGTCCCTATCAAAGGCCAAAATCGAGGGGATGGTCGTATTAAAGAGGTTAAACTTCGTTTTGATTAACGGATTGTCCACGCTGACGCCGAAATCGGCTACAACGCAGTTCTGCGAGAGGTTCTCCACTTTTGGCTCGTCTGCCGCACGTCCTCTAACCTCATATGAATAACTCACAAGTAATGTCGCCGCGACACATACGGACCGGACAAGCGATAAACATAAGCGTTTCATCTATGCTACTCCTTCCCTCAGGTGCGGTCTGCGCCTCCGGACGCTGCGCCAGTAGGGCCGATACAATGTTGGTGGGCGGAGTTCGATTTGACTCTGGCCGCTCGCTGTACTAGCCTGTAACAGGCTGCAGACTAGCATCAGGGGACTACGGTGCTGCAAGTTAGTTAACAGTTTGCTAGCGGCTCACTCACGGTTAGCCATGAAAGTTCCCAACAGCTTAGCCAGAACGCCGTCCAATGACCACACCCTCTCGGGTGACCCAAAGTGGGAATTGACATTGCGGGTCGTAGCAAGTTCTTCTTTCCAAAAGTCACCTCGCCTTCGTAAGTTCCTTCTTTATGTTTGCGAGAAGGCACTGACATCACACCCAGATGACGTCCATGAGCTGCAGATAGGCATAAACGTGTTTGAGAGGCGCTCGGACTACAGCCCCACAGAAGACAACATTGTGCGAGTAGAGGCGGTTGAGCTCCGAAAGAAGCTGCAGTCCTACTTCGAAACGGACGGAAAAAACGAGCCCTTTGTCATCCAGATCCCGAAGGGTGCTTATTTACCCATTTTCGTAAGCCGCCAACTTTCTGGGCAAAACCTTCAGGTGGGTGAGGTGGAGAAGACCATCCTGGAGGGTCAGGCCAAAACCTCACGCTATGAATCCCCGTCATTGATTAAGGCTCGGGTCACTCGTTCCCTGCCTGTTTTGTTGGTATTTGTGCTCCTTTTGGCCTTAGCGGCGGGATGGGAGCTGAATCGAGCATCAATGCGGAGTCAACGGGAAGAAACAGCACCTCTACCCTTTAGAGATAGCGTGTGGAACAATCTTTTCGATTCCGATCATTTGACAGAGATCGTCTTAAGTGACAGTTGCCTTGTCCTCATTCAAGAAATTACACATACCCACGTTACTCTGGCAGATTACTTGAGTGGCAAGTACCTGGAAAGAGCGACCACGCCTGAGTTACAACTGATCGCAATAAGGCAGTTCACGGGCGTAAATGCCGCCCAAATCACGGGAGACATTCTTCGATTGAACCCACGCGGTCACGGAAGGGTCACTGTTCGATTCGCACGCGACGTCGCACTCGAGGATCTAAAGACAGATAACATCGTCTTGATTGGTAGCCGGCGGTCAAACCCCTGGGTAGAGCTATTCGAGTCTCAACGCAATTTCATTTTCGAATTTAGTGAGAGATTAGGCACCGGCCTCTACCGGAACATCTCGCCTCGCCCCGGTGAGCTGAAAGAGTATGTCAACAAAGCACCCCACGCTCTGACTACTGAGGAGGCATACGGAGTGATCGCTTTTGTGCCTAACCTGAGCCACACTGGCAATGTTTTAATCATTGAGGGCAGCGCGAGTGAGGCATTAGAAGGCGCGGCAGAATTCCTCACCGACCCACAGTTCGCCTCTAAGCTCGAGGAGCGCCTGAAACTTAGAAGAAAGCCGGGATTTCCAGCATATTTCGAGGTTCTGCTGAAGACCAGCATCATCAAGGCCAAACCTAGGGAAACGATGTATGTGACACACCGGCTTATTCCGAACCGATAACATGCTTCGGAGTGCGGATATCGTTCTGCCCACCACCTATAGCCGGGAGATGCGGCTGCGCCGGGCCGCAGCTGACCGGCCCGAGTTTTTGTGCCAGTCGCACTGAGAAAGTTTATATCAGAGCTCTCCGATCGCCCACAAGTACACGTCCACTACTGACTGAAATGCCGGTGTCCGCCATCTCCCAAACAAGTGGCGTGTGGCAGATGAAGATCACTTGATGGAACCCACCTAGGTCCATAGCCCGGCGCAGCATGCGCACGTACTCCTTGCCATTGACAGCGTCCAGAGCCCCCACCGTTTCGTCCCGGAACAGAGTTTCGTAACGAATGCCTTCGCCCTGCCGCATATTGTAGATCGCGATGCCTAGGTTCACGGCTTCGTTGACCAGAACGAACTGCCCGCCCGAAAGCTCATCCACGAGGCACGTACGGTCCAGATTCTTGTTGCGGACCTCGACATCGAAATCGTCTACCATCCCTCGACCGTCCGCCTTGGGGCGTTGCGTCCTGAACCGGATTTCGAACTTGTTGTCGAAGCACCCCTCAAGCAAAGAGTTGACCAAGATCGAGACTTGTGGTCCGGCGGCCTGGATCTCGCAGAGTTGGATCTCGTCCGGACCGAAGACCCTGGCGAGATAGGCGTAGTCTTCCTGTTCAGTCCTTGCCGCCCCGAGTTCGGCCTTGACCTGGGCCAGGCGAGTCCGCGCTGCCTCCAGCTGCTCCTGACACTGTTTGATTTGTGCTTGGCGGGCAATAAGGCTGTCCCGTTCACGGCGGCAGGAGATGATCAGACGGTCCGCGTCTTCAATCTCTCGCCGTGAAGCCTGCACCCGCGCGTCGAGATCAGCGAATACGGAGAGGGTCGATTCCTTCCGCGCCAGTTCCTCGGCCAGCTCCGCCCGGGCCTGATTGAGTCGGTCCAAGCCCTTCAGCCGCTCCTCCCGGCGTGCTTCGACAGCCCGCAATTCCTCGTATCGCTGTCGTTCCTCATCGACTACCCTGCGCTGCCGCTCGCAGCCTTCGAGTGTCCGCGTGAGCTGGGACGAGGGCGTGGCAATCTGAATCAGCGAGCCGCGCTGGACCTCGACTTCAATTGAGAGTGTGGCAACCTCTCCCTCCAGTGTCGGAATCTTCTCGCCGGCACCGACGGCACGATGAATCTTCGGGCAGGAGGCGTAGGGCCCCTCACCCCGGCAAGGCACTATCGCAAGCTCTTCACGCTCCACCCGCGCACGCTCAAGCTCCGCCAGGTTGGTTCTTAGCTCAGCATCCAGGGCTTGGACAGTGCGCTCGGTCTCACGATTATCCCCCTCCAGCCCCTGAGTTATCCGAATCTGCTGATGCAGTTCTTCGATGCGAGTGGCAAGCACCGCGCCTCGTTCCGTCAAATCGGCGAGGTTCTTCTTCCCAGCCAGGAGGTTCCCATCCTTCCCGACCTGACGTTTGGCTTCGGCGATCTCGGCATCGGTCTTGCGCAGGCGCTGTTTCAGAGTCTTAACCTCGGATAGGAGCGGCTTCCGACTGGCCTCCGCTGCCTGAAGCTCCAGCAGCCGTTGTTGTGCCACACGCTTCTCGGCTTCCAGAGTCTCAAGACGGGATGACACCTCTCGAAGTCGGGCCTCAACTTCCGCAGGATCTTCAACCCCGGCCTCCACCAGCGCCTTCAGGCTTCTCGCCTGCCCTTCCAGACCAAGCGTGGTCCTGGCCACTTCCTCTCCTTTCTCTTTGGCTGCTGCCGCAATCAGTCTCAGCCGGTCCAGCCCGAGCAGCTCTCGGATGAACAGCTCTTTCCGCTCGCTCCTTTCAAGTGAGAGAAAGTTACCCGTGCGCTTCTGGCTGGAGAAGATGCTGGAGAGGAAGAAGTCGGGCGTGCCAGCGCATTTGCGGACAAGCTCCTCAAAGGGCTCCTTCTTACCGTTGGTGAGCGGCGCGCCCTCACTGTTGAATAGGTAGCTCTCCATCTGGCGGGACTTGGGATCGATCTTGAGAAGCGACCGGTAGCGGGCACCATTGACACTGAAAGTGAGGTCGATTTCGGGCTGGGGATGGGTGGCGAAGTCATAAAGCGAGCGCTTCTGGCCGGGCAGTTGGCGAAAGAGTGCTGCAAAGACCGATCCGATCAGCGTGGACTTGCCAGCCCCATTCTCGCCCACGATGGCGATTAGCCCCTCACCCAGACTATCGAAGTCGACGCAGGCTTCATTTGGGAATGCCTCAGTGATTCCCCGTAACCGCAGGTAATGCAACCTCATCGTAGGACCTCCCGGAGGTAGTCAACGTTAGGGTGGATATATGTATAAAGGATGGGGTGTTCAGCTTTCTCGACTGAAGAGGACTGCTTTCTCTACTTCCGCTAGCTTGGCAAGCAACCGCTCCTGGCGGTCGGCTGGCGGGGAGGCTTTCATGGCCCAGTAGGCACGAAGCTTTTCCTCGGCTGAGCGTGCGGCGGCGATCGGAGCAGGCTCCGAGGGAAGGTCTGCATCGTGCTCGATCTTCACCTTCAGTTCGGCGGGATTGGCAGCCAATAACTTCTCCCTGAGATTGTCCTGCTGCTCGCGGCTCAGCAGGCAATCTGGTCCGTTGGGGACCCTCACCACGACTTTCACCCGAGAGTCTTTCAAGGTGAGCAGATCCAGGTTGTCGGGTAGCCGCAGCTCGCCATCTTCGTAGACGGCGTGAAGCTCAACCATCCGCCGAGTTGGTGACACTCTGAACTCAACGTCCAGGTCCGACAGGTCCGGGCGAAGCTCGGGAGCGTGCAGTGTCACCAGGTTGTAGCCTTTGTCTTCAACTTCGCTGTAGTCGCAGCGCGAGAGTGACCCGGAGTACCAAATGCGCGGGGCGAGCTGCTGACGGAGGTGAATGTGGCTGAGCCCGACATACTGCGCCTGCAACCTGCGCAGCGGGTCAAGTGGATACTCGGCACAGCGCCCGACCAGTGGCTGACCGCTGCTAACCCTGGCGCCAGCCACCCCGAAATGCCCAAAGAAGAGCTTGTAGCATCCAGGCCGCTGCTCGAATCGCTGGTTGAACTCATCGAGTTGCCGGGCGAAAGTCTCACCCAGACTGTGCTCGTTGCCAGCCATCTCAGCTTTCCGGGGATACGGAAAGACCGCGACAGCAGCCTCCCCCAGCTCAATGAACTCCGGCTCAGTGCAAAGGTATATCGGGTGCTTCCCCTTAGCCCTGGCAAAGACGTACAAATCTCCCTCCAGCTCCGCCCCGTGATTTCCTGCAACCAGAATCACCGGAACGTGGTTGGCCATTTCGACCAGCCTGTCGACCCAGAAGTTCCGTTCCTTAATCGTGGCCTTATAGGTCGTGAGGTCGCCGTTGATCACAAAGAGGTCAACGCTCGCCCGGATGGCATCTGCGACAAACCATTCCAGACACTGGGCGGTGTCGGCGAAGTAACGGTCTTCATCGAGGTGAAAATCACCGGCGTGGGCCAATCGTAATGGCATGCGCGGCCTCCCTTCATGTCAAGACATCAATGCGTTTTTCTGTTAATGGGGAACGGTGAGCCGAAACTACGGAACCCAAGGGGGATCAGCAATGATTGCACGGATTCTGTTCAATCAGGTGAAACCACCGTAGTTTCAACGGTGGCAGAGGTAGTGCGCCGCCTTTTGAACAGGCTTTTGCACAACACTGTGGAAATCAAGGGAATCTAGGGTGTCAATCTGTCAGTGCGAGGTACCCGTTGCTGGAACGAGGTGCTAGGGCTTGAGGTCCCAGTTTGGATCGCCGTAGAAGCTGGAACGATGCTTTACTCTTCGTCAAAAGCCCAAGGTCGTACACAACCCGACCACAGCCAGAAATTCGGAATTCACCTGCGCTGGTTGACGGCCGATTTGGGCTGAATTTCAGATTCCTCATCAAGTCCGTCAGGATAGGCCATCATCAAGTTATAACGGTTCACATAGAGATTGAATCGCGTCACGTCACCATTGTATCTAGCTACTCGCGCCTTGAAATCAACCACTCGCCCATTGAAATCATCTACGCCCTGGTCGAGGAGCCGGCCTTTAGCCTTCGATGATTCAATTTCACCATCCGAAGGCCAACCGTACCCTTGCTCATTCCCGATAGAAATGCGCTGGTTGAGGTCGCGCAACTCCCGGTCCAAGGAGGCCCTTTCGCGTTCTATCTCTTCCTTCGTTTGGTCCAGTTCGTTTTCCTCCCCTTTTATCCGCGCTGATTCTCCTGCCAGCCTGGCAGATTCTCCGTCAATCCACGATCTGAGTCTTGCCTTCTCACCCTCGCTGGTAGATATTCCTTCAAATGCCCCCGCCTCTGCGAGCCGGAGCAATCCTCGTTTGAACGCGGGCCCGTGATTCGTTTTGGTGTCCCCCAAGGTGAAAAGATACTCGTGAACTATCTCGTGGCAAAGGACCCGCCTTATCTCGCGTGGGTCCTTGCGGATCTGAGGGTTGAGAAGAATAAAAAACTTACCGTCATATTGAGCCCATAATCCCTTTTCCACTAAACCCGCAGCTTTGAGCGACCCGACTTCTTTCAATCTGGGCTCCCAGAAAACCGGAATCTTCGGGAGGCTACTTTCATAGAACCGCTCGTTGACCTCTCGGTAGCTGTTGATTAGTTCCGGGTCCTCCAACCGGCCAGCATCTCGCTGGATTATCTCCTTCTCTTTGGCTTCCGCTGGACTTGCGATAACCGGCACCGATACTGTTGTCAACGTGGTGCTAGGGCCTTGTTTGGTCACTGGAAGACGTGAACTCTCCTTAGGTTCAGGTTGTGGGCCGCGCAGCCACAGCCAAAGAGCGAGGAAGATCGCAACGCCGACGAGGATACCTACTCCAAACCTTGGGTGTCGACTCCCTTCTCGTGCCTTCGAGTCGGCTGAAGGACGCGCCGAAGATCTGCCCTCAGCAGGAACCGTGACGCCCCGGGCTTGTCTAGGTACACTCGGTCTAAGCGCCTGGCGCTCAACAAGCAGGACCTTTCCGCATACTTTGCATCGGAAAGCTCGACCGATGTGGTTCTCATCAGCGTGATAAATGGTCTCGCACCTAGGGCAGGTTATGTCGATCACCGGACTACCCCCAGTTGACAAACTCCCTGGCGCTAATTGTACTCGCGTCCTGTTCGCCATTGATATGAGGACCAGGGGCAATCCGCGGTCCTGGCCGACTGAAGGCGCACTTTAGCCAGTAAACGACTGCTGCCGGTCGCGGCTCGCTTCACCCTTAGCTCGGGAACAATCCCAGCTGATTTGACGTTGTGGCAGCACTCGATGGCCTGCGCGAGGCTTTACGCCTGGGTACACTTTCAAGTGACCCACTGAACATCAGAAGCTGCGTCACCACTGCCGGGATTGGTGCTGGCGGTGGAATGATAACTTCTGGTACATCCCTCTCCGTAGGTTCTGCTTCCATTTCCGATGGTGATGTCTCCACGGCCCGAACTCCGAACACTTCCGCCTGCTTCTCCACGAGCCGCTTCCACACCGCATCCGCACTCTCCCCAATGCCCTTCTCCGTCACCAGTTCCCGCGCTATCGCCATCAGGATGTCATCACCTTCATCGATCGCCTGCAGGCCGTCAGTTGCGAACTTCCCTTCCATCGCCAGTGAAACCAGGAGCTTCTTCCCCATCAGCCTCAGACATGCTTCCTGCATGGTGCCGGCGTAGTAGAAGAACTTGACGTTGACGTTCGACCACTGTCCAATCCTCCACGAGCGCCGGCTGGCCTGCCGCAAGGTGTAAATGGAATAGCCGGTCTCGTAGAAGAAGATGTCCGGGAAGGACCACAGGTCGAGTCCCGTCTGAACCAAACGCGGGTGCGCGATCACGACCTGAACGCCAGCCCGCAGTTGCCTTTCGTACCAGGACTCACGCTGCTCCGGGGCAACCTCCGTGGTCAGCATTGCAACCCTGATCCCTTCTTTGGCCAGGATCCTCTCCAGGCGCCGGGTCACGTCGCGCTTCTGCGTATAGACCGCGTAGACCTGCACCTTCCTGCCGCGCTCAAGTGAGGATTTGATTTCCTCAACTAAGCGTCGCTCCTTGGCATAGACAAAGTCCTCATCCAGGTTGCATGTAGCTGCGATCAGGAAAGGCTCACGCCGTTGGGTTTCGGGATTGAACTCACGCCCTATCAAATCCCCGAAACCGAAGGGCCGGTCAGGATAAGCGAGGAGAGCATTCAAGGCGACGCTCGCGACCGACTGGTTGCCTCGATGCTCGCGGAGGGCCTTCTTGATGTCCTGTTCCAGGTCCTCATAAGCCTTCTGCAGGGGTTGATCCATCTCCACGCTGACCACTTCCTCCCGGTAGGGAGGGAGAGCATCGGAGATATCTTCCAGCGACACGAACGCGCCCAGACTCATCAGGAAGCGGCCAAACAGCAGCGGTGAGGCTCCTGGCCGGTGGCGGAGCCGGGTTGTGACGCGCGCCTCAGAACAGGCATTGTCTGCCGGCTCAATCACGGTGATCTTTTCCAGCAGGCCGTAGATTTCGGTGAAGGCCCGAACTCCCGCTTCGCCGTATTCAAAGCCCTCCTCGAGCATTCGCGAGGCCCCGAGGCGAAATAGGATATTGAAAAGTTCGTCTGCGTAGCCGCCCAAGAGAGTCCCAGTGAGCACAGCAATGTGGCGGGCAGACGCAGCCAGTGTGCCCAGAGCGTTCCCCTGGGCGGTATCCCCTCCCTTCAGCTCATGAACTTCGTCAGCTATGGCGTAGTCGAAGAAGCCGTCGCTCATATAACGGCCAATGAAGTCAACGGGCGCAAAGCGTCGAATCATCTTCCCATCTGCCTGCCAAAGCGCACTGTAGAGCGGCCGGCGGGCGTGATTTGTCCCTTCCGCCTGGCCCAGCATTTCGCTGAGCTTCACCTTCTTGAAATCCATCGCCAGCAATCGCTCGCCCTCTGTGCCGAGGTAGACCGGAGCCCCACTGTCCGGATTGACGATACTGCCCTGATAACGCCCGCACCGGGCCACCTGGTAGGCGTGCCTCCAGAAGTACCCGAGCTTGGCGCGGTCTCGACCCACTACGAACAGTGCCGGAGAAGGACAAAGCGAGTCCCAACGCTTACGGGCCGAGGGTGAGGTCCTGCGCAGGCGCAACTCGCTCAAGCTAGTCCGCAATCCCTCGCGCACGATGCGTTTGTTCCGCAGCTTGACTTCGTTCACGCCGTGATGACCGTTGGAGCTGGTGGGCGTCCGCAGCCCGTCGATGATGAACACGCGGACACGCGGCAGGGTGATGATCGCTTCCCGGCACCACTTCTCGACCAATTGAGGTGGGACCATTGCGAGAGCCGTAAAGGGCCGGTCCTCAGCGTGGGTTTGAACGGCACCCAGTGAGATCAGCGTCTTGCCCGTACCGCACTCGGCAATCACCGCTCCTGCGCGGGCCTGCTGCCAGCGCCGGACCAGGCCCATGATGGCGAGCGTCTGGGCCGGATAAGGTTTCCGAAGAAGCTTGCCAATCATTGGGGACGGAGGGTCGTCGATGGAGTGCAACGGTGGGTAGGATTCGAGGATTCTGTCCCCTAACTCTTGGGCATGGGCACGCAAGTAGTCGGCGATTGTCTCCAGCAAAGGCAAAGTCTCCTCCTTTCGGTTCGAGTGCAGTCCTTAAAGGCATTTCGTGTGGTTTGGGTGCGATACGAGCAGGTGAGTGATTCTTAGTGGGTCAGACGTGGGTGGTCGAACCGCTATTGGCTGCTCCTAGCCGAGAGCCATCTGACGCGGCGACTCTTTGGAGCCATGCTGTTCAGGATAGCGGCGCTACCCGCGCCAGCGGGGTAGGCGAGCCACCGACCGGATTGCGTTTGGACCACGAGAGCGACAGGGGGGCGGAAAAGTGTCGGAGGAGCGGGTCGAAAGAGGTGCAGTTTCGGTCTTCGGGGTTCTCGGGAGACGCAAAAATGGCACCTTCCGTGGCCCATGGAAGCACCTCACACTGGAAACCCGACTGACAATTGCACTCAGTGGCCGTCAGGTGTACGTTACTGGTCGGGCCCGAAGTCGATAATGGAAATTCCGGTTTCAATTCTTTGCCCGTGAGGAGGTGCATCATGCCAGTCATTACCGAAGTGGCTCCGGATCTGTACCGGCTTTCGGTTTACGTACCTGAATTCCATCTTCAGTTCAACACCTTTCTGGTGAAAGATGAGGAACCGCTGTTGTTTCACACCGGCCTGAAAGGAATGTTTCCGCTGTACCGGGAAGCTGTGGCATCTCTCATCGAAGCATCGCAACTGCGCTGGATTGCCTTCAGCCATTTTGAATCGGACGAGTGTGGAGCCCTCAACGAATGGCTGGCCCTGGCACCGAACGCGCAACCGGTCTGCAGCGTGATCGGAGCGATCGTCAGTGTCAACGACTTCGCAATTCGGCCTGCTCGCCAGATGTCAGACGGCGAGGTGCTGACAACCGGCAAATACCGGTTTCGGTTTTGCCAAACGCCACACCTGCCGCACGGCTGGGACGCCGGTCTGTTGTTCGAGGAAACCCAGAAGACATTACTTTGTTCCGATCTATTCCACCAGGAGGATGACGTCGCAGCCCTGACCGAGTCCGACGTGCTCGAACGGGTGCGACGGGCGCTGGTCAACTACCAAGCTGGCATCCTGGCAAACTACCTGCCCTATACACCGCTCACGGGGCGGCTGCTGAACGGCTTGGCTGACCTCAATCCCAAGACCCTGGCGGCCATGCACGGCTCATCGTTTGTCGGCGACGGTCGCCGCGCGCTGCAGGATTTGCACACGCTGTTCCGGGAGGTGTTTGGCGGGGCGTAGAGGCGCGCGGATGTGCGATGAGCAGGTAGCGCACAGTTGTTGTGTAACTGTGCGGCGCTTAAGGCCCAGGGCAGAAAAAGCCGCAGCCGTGACATGGCAGAAGCGTACAAGCCGCAGAATTACAGACCAAGTTTGCGCTACCTTGCTTACCATCACCCGGAAGGAAACAGCTACATCGAACGCTTTCATCGCAGCTTGAAGGAAGAGGAAGTTGGACTGTCCGAATACCGGAACCTGGAAGAAGCCCGGGAAAGCATCGCCCGTTATCTCCGGGAGTACAATCACCACCGGCCCCATCGGGGGCTGCGGGATCGCACTCCCCGGGAGGCGTATGTCAGCCTGCAAAGTGACCTGAGAAACCAGGCCCTCCCTGTCCAGTTTTGAGGGAAGCACTACACTAGCGTCCTTGGCGGTATCTAGGAATCATTTGTCAAAGGAGAAGCGTTATGAAAGCGAATCGAGCCGTATTGACAGGAATGGTTTTCTTAATGATGGTTGGATCGGCGATGGCGGAGAAACCGCTCAGCGACTACAGCTTCATCAGGGGCGTCTGTTACCCAGGCGGATGGAGAAATGACCAGGCAATCATTGAAAGGGATCTGGGCTATGCACAGAGGGTGCATTTGAACAGTACGCGTGTATGGCTTGGTTACCGCGAGTATAAGAAGAATCCTGACGGTTTCATCAAAACGATTCAGAACTATGTTCGAACGGCGCAACGCATGGGCATCTCAACCATGCCAGTATTGTGGAATGGCAACGGCCTAAATCCCGATACCCTGAAAGAAAACTTCCGTCCCGAAGGCGAAGCCTACATTAAAGCCGTGGTCGAGGCCCTCAAGAACGAGAAGGGCCTGCTGATGTGGGACATCATGAATGAGCCCCTCTGGAATGACTATTACAACAATGCCCCTGCAGAGGAAAAAGCGAAACGTGAAGCAGAGATCAGGGATTTTGTGCGGTATTACATCAAGTTTGTCAAAAAGTTGGACCCGGTCAATGCCGTTACCGTGGGGTATGCCTTTTCAAAGGAACTCGAAGGCAGCGCGGACCTTGTGGACGTGCTCTCTTTTCACGACTATCTGGAAACCCGCCAACGCGTGGAGAACAGTTATCGGGTAGCCGAAGAGGTCTCCAAGAAGTACGGCAATAAGCCCATCCTCAACAGTGAGATGGCCTGTATTGCCCGTGCCAATCCTTACGACATGGCCCTGGAAATCTGCGAGCGCCACCGTATGGGCTGGTACGTATTTGAACTTATGATAGCTGGATACTGGAACGAAGTTCACGGCCTGTTCTATGCCGACGGTACTATTCGCGATCCTTCTATCATCGCCGCCGTGCTCGGCTTCTACAGAAACCGCGACCTAAACACCAGCATTAAACCAAATCCCAACCGGGAAGGTGGTGTCACTAGGGCACTCGAACAGCTCGAGGCTGCACTCAAAGATGACCCCAGCGTATTTGGTTACACAAAAACATCCACTGATAAAATCCTGGAAGCTGCTGAATATTGCGCCAATTTCTTGGAATCCGCCGAAATGGTTCCCATGTATGAACCCCCTACTGCAAGGATCAGATTCTGGCGTGAGCAACCTGAAGAAAAACGGGACCGGGATGCAATACGCGCTTTTGCCTATGAATTGGGACTGACCCTCAAGAGACAATGCAGAATCTTTTAGAGGAGATAAGCATAGTGTAGTGCCCCCCTCTAAGACTGGACACGCGACTTGGGTATGATGAGGGCCTCTTCAAAGGAGGCAGAAATGGGCAGAAGAGCGCGTGCGGATCGAACCCCGGAACAGAAGCTGGAGATTGTCTTGGAGCGTTTGAAGAGTGGGAACATTGCGGAGACTTGGCGTCGGTACGAGGTGGCTCCGAATCTGGACTACCGTTGGAAGGACGAAGCTCTGCAGGGAGCGACCGCGGCGCTTGGGGGGGAGGGGCGCCGCGACGGTGGAAAACGAAAAAGACCGGCGCATTCGCCAGTTGGAGCGCTCACTGGGGCGGAAGGCGCTGGAGATTGAGATTCTAAAAAACGTCGTGGGGGAGTGAGCTGCGGTGCGGTTCACTCCCAGGCGCGGGAGATGGTGGAGCGAGGCCACGAGCGGAAGCGGAAGCTGGTGGCAGCGGCGCTCGCAGGGCGCCGCTACTTATATTCGGGTCTTCCGGGGGTGGGGTTTGCCGTCGAAGTAAATTATATGTACTCTGTGTGAGTAAATTAACTTTACTCAAAGGGGGGGCGATTATGCAGCAGCGTACGACCAGACTCAATCCTTCGGAAGAGACCATCAAGATTGGTCCGCTAGGGATCCGGTTCCTCCTCACGGGCGATGATTCCAACGGCAGCGTGTCAGTGTTCGAGGTTCTCGTCCCCCTCGGGCAGAAGCTGGCGGCGCCGGCCCACAAGAACGACGCCTACGAGGAGATCCTCTACGGTATCGAGGGCGTCCTTACCTGGACGGTTGACGGCACGCCCATCGAGGTTGGTCCCGGGCAGGCGCTGTGCATCCCCCGAGGCGCGGTGCACCGCTTCGATAACCTTGGCAGCGAGGATGTGAAACAGCTCGCCGTCATAACCCCTGCGATAATGGGCCCCGCGTACTTCCGCGAAGCTGCCGAAGTAATCGGTGCCGCCGCCGGCGGCCCGACCGACCGCGCGAAGATGGTGGACGTCTTCCGGCGTCATGGCATGACGGTGGCCGCGCCCCCGCCTGCTAAGTAGCGGGCGGCTGGTATGGTTTCGCCCCGCCGCAGCCCCCCGGGCTGCCCTCTGTTGTTCCCGGGACGCCGCACTGGTTGAAAGATCCAAGTACATCGGAAACCCTCCGTTAATGTCTTCGCAGTGTTCATCATCATAGTTTTGTACCATCAAGTGGAAAAGGAATTTACATCGTTACTCTGAACTTAAAGGCACATCGTGTGGTTTGGGTGCGATACGAGCAGGTTGGTGATTCTTAGTGGGTCAGACGTGGGTGGTCGAAGCGCTGGTAGCTGCTGCTTCGAGCATGGCGAGTGGTATCTCTACCGTCTGGACATAAAAGCTGGCATGTTTCGGAATGGCCATGAAAGCGATGGAATCTTCGCGAACGATCATTTGCTCGCACTCTACCGCGGCGATCTGGCGAGGCGACACCTGGAAGGTCTCAGGAATGCAAACTATTTCCGCGACATGACGTTTTCTGGCATGTAAGGCCGGTGAGATTCCTCGTACTTTCCGCGCGGTTTCCGGGCTTTTCCTGGAGCTCTAACCCGCATTTCTCACGGAAGAATTGAAAAAGGCTGTCTCTTTCTGGCATAAGTATTGTTGCGAGAAAGACTTCTGCCGAAGAAGGAGGACAGCCTTTTGCTTACACAGTGT
>Ga0208321_1000247_pt1 | contig 48083 bp, 41 predicted proteins | sample June2015DPH_4_15_FD_184692 | JGI IMG/M metagenome (GOLD analysis project Ga0208321, IMG submission 184692) | Peatland microbial communities from SPRUCE experiment site at the Marcell Experimental Forest, Minnesota, USA - June2015DPH_4_150... | ecosystem: Environmental > Terrestrial > Soil >... | reverse complement strand
AATCCAATTTTAATATGATCAATGATTTCATCAACGTATTGTCTTCCTCTAATACGATTACAAAGGACGTTGTCTTCTTCAACAGCTACTACGCCCTTAGCATCATCTGGTGCCCAACCTAAGCTTCTAAGAACTTTGGTTCTCTCGTCTCTGCTTTGCATATCACTAATTTTTTCAGACTTTATCGCTTCAATCACATCGTCAGATAATTTTTCGATGGTTATCCAGAGCTTATTGTGTTTGTTTGGGCTTTTACCCATTATTGCTGGACCACGATAATCGTGACTTATGGTTTCTCGGTAGATAACAATTGGTTTGCTTAGTTTAACTTTCAAGCCTGCTTCCTGCATGCGGTAAGCCGTGATTTCAAGGTGAAGTTCACCCATACCCGACAGAAGGAATTCGCCGCTTTCCTGGTTCATAATAAAGTGCAGGTTAGGATCTTCTGTAGTGAGTTTGTGCATGACTTTATCAAACAATGGCAGGTCTTTGACGTCTTCTGGCTCAACAGCCACGGTTACAACCGGGTCTGTAACATATCTCAACCCTTCAAACGAGTGCACTTCTACACCATCTTCAGCAATAGTTTCACCGACATGTATGGATGGTAAACCTGAGATCGCTCCAATGTTGCCTGCTGGAACACGGTCAATGATAACACGGTCTGTCGCCATACTCATGAAAACCTGCTGTACAGTGCCCTTCTGGCTACTGCTTACAAGCTGGACCACTTTGCCTCTAGTAACCGAACCACTGAAAATTCTGCCAATTGCAACTGTTCCGCTGTGTTGATCAACTTCAATGGTGGATATACACATGAGCAAAGGAGCATTAGGGTCCACTTTCGCCATGCCTTGACCTGTTGGACTGTTGACATCTCCTGGCCAAATCTGAGGTTGTCTGTACGGTTGCGCTTGAAAAGGATTAGGTAAGTGCTTGCAGAACATATCTAGGACTGGTTCGTGCAACGGTGCTCTCTTGCTTAATTCATCGACTTTTCTCCCAACATCTTCAGGTGCACCACTGTAAGCGTCAATTATGTCTTGGAAGGTAACTTTCTTTAGTTTCATGTGGTCAATGTTCAAACCCCATTTATGAAGCGCTGAACCAAAAGCCACACGGCCATCTTCAACCGTGACCTGCCAATCTTTCTTGTGCTCTGCAGGTGCATACTTCTCAATTAAATTGTTTACTCTTAGGAGAATCTTAGCGAATTTTCTTTGAATCTCCTGAGGTGTAAGCTTGATTTCTTTTATGAGTCTATCAACCTTGTTTATGAAAAGAATTGGTTTTACACGTTCGCGCAAAGCCTGCATCAAGACAGTTTCTGTTTGAGTCATGGGTCCTTCAACGGCATCCACAACCACAAGTGCACCGTCGACTGCTCTGAGGCTTCTTGTTACTGCACCAGAGAAGTCAATGTGACCAGGTGTATCGATGAGGTTGATGAGGTAATCTTGGCGATTGTAAGTGTGGACCAGGCTGACATTTGAGGCGAAAACGGTCATTTGACGTTTCTGCTCAAGATCCCATGAGTCAAGGAACAGTTTCTGTCCAGCGGTTTGCGTGCTGATAATGCCTGCTGCAGCTAAAAGGCTGTCTGAGAGAGTGGTTTTTCCGTGGTCTACATGGGCGATAATGCTAGTGTTGCGAATGATTTCTGGGTTGTTCATCAGTTTAACGATTTCTTCTGTTTGCCTGTAACGTGCCATAATTATGCAGTCTCCATTTTGATTGCATTTATCACATGAAAGGCTTGTTTTTTAATTATATGCGGCATTTTAGTAATCTCTCGAAATTGATAAGCTACATGGAAAGGGAATTTGCAACCTATTAACTTTATGGCATCCTTTTTTGAAACGCTCTGATAATTCACGCATGTGCAATCAACCGCAAAATATTTTTTTCTTCAAACAATTTAGGTATTTCGAGCAATTCTTGATAAAAGTAAGGTCAAAATTATTTCTACTACGTACATTATAGCCCTTAGCATGTACGTAGTAACCAATATTCTCGGTAATTCCTTATCAGAAATTCAAGTTTAGCTTAATCTAAAGCTCAAAATTCACCGAGTACATTCCTCTTGCTAACAAGTAAGCGGTTGCTTAATTCGCAAGTTGGTTAAGCCTAATTCGCAAAAAAGCATAAAAGAACTAAATTTTCCTATAGTGAAAAATAAATTTCAAAGGAGAAAAAAGAATAAATGAATAGAAAAACTATTGATAATTCACGATTTAAATCAACTATGCCTCCGATTAGTTTAAATTCAACAAGCAACAATAAAGCCAAAAATAGTCTTTAAAAATGCCTATGTGATTAAGTTAAACGCTGAGGATATGAATGTGCTTTCAATCCATTTCGGCTCAAGGATATGATTCATTGAACGTTTCCTTAGCGTCAACAGTGTTCTCTTATTGTTGGGGTTGTTCATAACTTACTTGTTTCACTGAGGTTTTGGCGGAGTTTATTTGGAAAAAGCTGCTTCTATGCCTATTAATGAAGTCTTCGACGACCTGAAGACTAATCCGAACGGATTAACGAGCGAAGAGGCTAAACTTCGACTAAAAAAATACGGCTACAACAAACTTTCTGAAAAAAGGCAAATTCCTTTTATTCACAAATTTATTAGGCATATTCGAGACTTATTTGGCATCTTACTGCTCGTTGCAAGCATTTTATCTTACATAAGTGGCAATCCAGACCTTGCCTTAATCATACTTGCAGTTGTTTTTGTAAACATTTTTGTGAGCATGTTCCAAGAGTCGCGTGCAGAAAAAGCTATGGCAACCTTGAAAAGCTGGATGCCTGAGTTTGCAAAGGTAATTCGTGATGGAGAACTCAAAAAAATCTCAGTTAGAGAAATTGTTCCTGGAGACATCGTATCTTTGGACGAGGGTGACCGTGTACCAGCGGATGCGCGATTGATTGAAGCTTTTGATTTATGGACTAATAACGTTCCGTTAACAGGTGAATCTGAACCGCAACCACGCGTTGCTGAAGCAGTGAAAACGGTTGAGAAAGCCTACATGTATGCACCTAACCTCGTTTTCATGAGTACCAGTGTAGCGAAGGGTCAAGGAAAAGCTGTTGTTTACTCAACTGGCATGGATACTCAGTTTGGGAAAATTGCTAATTTAACTCAGACAATCCGTGAAGAGGAAAGCCCACTTCAGAAAGAAATCGCGTTAACAGCAAAGTACGATTTCATAATTGCTGTTGCTGTAGGCGCAATATTCTTTGCTTCTAGTTTTCTTTTCTTGCATGCCTCTCTTGCCACAAGCATTTTTTTCATGATCGGTGTAATGGTGGCTTGCGTTCCTGAAGGGTTACAGGTCACCGTTTCCAGCGCCTTAGCCATCAACGTTTTGAAAATGGTGAAGCAGAACGTTTTGGTAAAGCGGTTATCTGCTGTGCAAACTTTAGGCAGTGTAACCGTCATTTGCACCGATAAAACAGGCACAATAACCAAAGGCGAAATGACTGTAAACAAGCTGTGGGTTTACGACTACGTTGTGGGTGTCTCCGGCTTAGGCTATAAGCCTGAAGGCGATTTTACCATAAACGGTCAGCCACTACAGGAAGGGCAAAGAGGTTCTCTGGAGAAGCTTCTTGAGATTGCTTCACTCTGCAACGGAGCGAAGCTTGATCCTCCTTCGGATAGAAACAGAAATTGGAGTGTGATAGGTGATCCAACTGACGGCGCTTTGCTTGTTGCCGCACTTAAATCAAGCGTGAACGTTCAGAATGCTTTGGATGAGAAACCGATTGTGCATGTCTTGCCCTTCAGTTTTGAGCGGAAACGCATGACTACCGTTCACAGTTTGAACGGTGACGTTTACATTTACACGAAAGGTGCTCCAAGGAACACCTTGGATGTTTGCAGTAAAGTGCTTGTTGACGGCAAAGTTGAAGAGTTAAACGAAGAAAACATGATGCTTATAGAATCGCAAATCCATGAGTTCGCCAACGAAGGCTTACGTGTCATAGCTGTAGCCTACAAGAGGCTGCCCAAAAACGAGTACACTAAAGGCGTCGAGGTCGAAAAAGACCTAATTTTCGTCGGTTTGGCTGCAATGCGTGATCCTCCAAGAACAGAAGTTAAAGACGCCGTTTTGAAGGCAAAGCAAGCAGGAGTGAAAACCATCATAATCACGGGGGACTATGGTCCGACTGCGCAGGCTATTGCTCAGGAAGTTGGGATTGTTGAGCGGCAGTGTTGCCAGATAGTTCGCGGCGTAGACTTGGAAAATTTAAGCGACCAAGCCATTATTGACGAAGTGCGAAGAGGGAACGTGATTTTTGCGCGTGTTTCACCTGAGCAAAAGCTTCGAATCGTTACGGTTCTCAAGCAAAGTGCTGAAGTGGTGGCTGTCACTGGTGACGGAGCCAATGATGCGCCTTCGCTTAAGGAAGCGGACATAGGCGTTGCTATGGGTGCGACAGGCACTGATGTAGCCCGTGAAGCTGCAGACATCGTTTTGCTGAACGACAGTTTTGCGTCCATCGTGAAAGCCATTGAGTCTGGCAGAGCAATTTACGAAAATATCCGCAAGTTTATTGTTTACGTGTTTTCGCACAACTGGGCTGAACTGATTCCGTTCATACTGTACGCCGTGTTAGGCATTCCTTTGCCGCTGCTTGTACCGCAAGTGTTAGCCATAGACCTCGCCATCGACGTTATTCCTTCGTTGGCTTTAAGCCGTGAACCTCCTGAAGCAGGGATCATGCAGGAGCCACCCAGAAGCATCAAGGAGAGACTGTTTACCCGTAAGGTTCTGCTACGGTCAGTATTCATCGGAGTAATCATTGCTACGGGAGCTATGATTGGGTGCCTTAACGCTTGGGCTACAGGCGGCTGGCACTTCGGAATGGCATTAACAAGTACAAGTTCATTTTACACTAGTGGAGTTTACGCTAAAGGTGTGACAATGACTTTCGCTGGCATCGTAGTAGCTCAAGCAGGTAACGTCTTGGCATGTCGAACCAGCAAGCAATCACTCTTCAAAACAAGCTTGAAAACTAACAAGTGGATAATTTTCGGCATCATCTCGCAAATCGGAATCCTTTCACTACTAATATACGTTCCAGTAATGCAAGGCATCTTCACAACAACAGCGCTCAACCTAAGTGACTGGGCATTTCTGCTGTCGCTGGCTGTGATCGTGGTTTTCGCTGAGGAAATCCGAAAGTTCTTCAGCCGAAAATTCACAAAAACCAGTGCAGAAGCGCTTAAGGTGCATGACCATACTTAACCGGACATCTCTTGGCAATTCTTGAAAGCTTTTTATTTGGTTAGTCCAATGTAGAGTTGATGTCTGGCAAACAATTTTTCATAAACCGCTACGCACAACTCGGCTGGAAATTTAAGGAAACCAAGCTCAGACAATCAATTCGGATAAACCAAACCAACGCTAAAGGCAAAAACCTCCCAGAAAGACTCCGCAGTTCAGGCGTTGATCTTGAGAAAGTGCCTTTTTTGCCAGCAGGATACTGGATAACCAAATCAAAATTTTCAGTGGGTGCCACAGCCGAATACCTGCTTGGCATGTACTCAATTCAGGAAGCAGCAGCCCAAATCTCAGCCACGCTCTTCACCGCCTTGAAAGGCAAAACGGTGCTTGATGCCTGTGCAGCACCCGGAGGAAAAACCGTTCAACTTGCTGACCTCATGGCAAACAGCGGCACCATAACAGCATTAGACATTAACAAGAAACGGTTAGCCGCGATGGCGAACCATTTAGAGCGCTGCCACATCAGCAACACAATCGTCTGCAATCTCGATGCTCGGCAAGCTACAAAGCTGAACCGCACGTTTGACCGCATACTGTTGGATGTTCCTTGCTCAGGCAACTTCGCTTCTGACAAAGAATGGTTCAATCGAAGAACCTTCGCCGATGTGGAGCGGAACGCGCAAGTGCAAAAGGAAATTTTAGCTGAAGCTGTAAAGTGTCTAGCCTCGGATGGTGAAATCCTTTATTCCACCTGCTCGTTGGAGCCTGAGGAAGACGAGTTAAACATGGACTGGTCAGTCAAAAACTTGGGACTGCAGACTCAGGAAATAGCTTGTCCAGGCGAGAACGGGTTGACTGAGGTTTTCGGCAGAAAACTTGACCCTTCAGTGGCACATTGCAAAAGAATCTGGCCAGGGGAAACACAGGGTTTCTTTGTATGCAAACTAAAGAAGGTTGGGGCGCAATGAAGCCGATTGAAGTCTTTGCATCTCGTTTCGGCAGCAAAATCAGCTTTAATCCAGAATTCGTCATTGAAAAGGGTCAACGCTACTATCTCTTGAACCCTCGCCTGAAAAGCATGCTGCAAGGCGACTTTTACTATGCTGGTTTGTATCTTGGCAAGGTGAAGAATGGCATTTTCTTTCCAAGCTTCAACCTGTTAAACATGCTTGTGAATGTGGCAGCGAACAAGGTGGTAGTTGACAGGAAGGTAGCTTGGCTTTTCATCTGCGGAAGAGACGTTTTTCGAACAGGAATATTGAAGGTAATGGGGTCAAAGCGGAAGGGTGATGCCACTTTGGTGCTTAATGAGTTCGGTGAGTGCCTTGGTTTCGGCAAGATAATAGATGGCATAGATGGGTCTGAGGGTAAGGTTGCGGTTAAGAACATACTAGATGTCGGGGATTTTTTGCGTAGAGAAACGAAAAGTAAGTTTTAGCCTAAAATTGTAATTAACCATTCTTTTGCTTTAACCGCTTTAATTTGACTTAGCATTTCGCCTTTTTTAGTGAACGTTTATTCAAACATTTTAGGGATAAGCTTATATATGTTTATGTTTTAAGTGGATTCCAAAACATATGATTTAATATGGTGAAAGTCATGGATGAACAAATAAAGAAAGCAATTGAAACCCTCAAAGCAAATAATATTCGATGGGTGCATTCAGCATTTGTCGATGTTAGAGGCATACTCCAAGACATGGTTCTCCCAGCCAGAGAATATCTAAGCGGCGCAGCCTTTACAGAAGGCATAGGCTTCGACGGATCCTCAGTGCGCGGCTTCAAATCAATCGAAGAATCAGACATGATTTTCATGCCGGACGCAAAAACACTCGCCATCATGCCGTGGGTAACTGATGAACTACAAAAAAGCGCAATCATACTCGGCGATGCCTTGGAAGCTTTCGGCGGCAAAGAGCCTTCTGTTGCCTGCCCAAGAGGCTACGTAGCGAAAAGAGCTATAAAAGCAGCTAAGGACATGGGATACACTGGAATTTTCGCTCCTGAACTTGAACACTTTGTCTTCTCCTCAATCGACCCGACTAAGTTAACTTGGGACCTATGGGTTAGCCCGAAAGGCGGTGAAGGAGATTCATGGGGTGCGCCACGTGTTGTGCCTAATTCCGAAGAAATTAACAACGGTGGTTTCGTTCTGAGACCCAAAGAAGCCTACTACCGAAGCCCGCCCGAAGATACCACCGTCTCATACAGAAATGAAGTCTCACAAGTACTGGAAGACAACTTCGGCTTAACAATTGAGAAACATCACCATGAGGTGGCCACAGTCGGTCAAGTAGAAATCGACTACAAATACGGAGAACTTCTTGACACAGCCGACAGAGCGATCTATTACAAGTTTGTCGCCAAAAACATCGCAAAAAAACACGGTTTAATCGCCACATTCATGCCTAAACCCATCTACCTTGATAACGCAAGCGGCATGCACGTTCACTCTAGTCTTTGGAAAGATGGAAAGAACGCAATGTACGACGAAAGCGACGACTACGCTGAACTGAGCCAAATCGGCAGGTACTACGTCGGAGGCATTCTCGCCCACGCCAAAGCCCTAACCGCGGTCTGCTGCCCAACCGTAAGCAGCTACAAACGCCTCGTTCCAGGCTTTGAAGCACCAATCTACGTCATGTGGAGCCGCCGCAACCGATCTGCATTAGCAAGAATACCCCTGTATTATAAAGGCGCAGGCTTCGCTGCACAGAAACGGGTTGAGTACAGAGGCGTTGACCCTTCATGCAACCCATATCTCGCGTTCAGCTGCATTATGATGGCTGGCTTAGACGGCATCAAGAAGAAACTTGAACCAGGCGACCCAATCGACGAAGACGTCTACAAACTCAGTAAAGAAAAACGCAACGAGCTAGGAATAAAAGAACTCCCAACGACACTCAAAGATGCACTGGATGAAATGGAAAGCGACGAAGTCATAAAAGAAACCCTTGGCAGCCATGTTTTCGACGCGTTCATTGAACTGAAAACAAACGATTGGAACCAATACTGCCTGTACGTTTCGCCTTGGGAAATAATGAAATACTTAGACTACTAAAACAAGCAACAAAGCAAATTACCGTAAAACCTTAAAATCTGGCAAGAATTTGAGTAAACCTCAATCTTGCACTAAATTTTTTTAATTTCAATTTTTCATTAAAGGTTCATATTCTTTAAATTTTGTTAACAAAAGAGCTTGTGCATGTTCAATTTTTCAATTTTTACTTAAAATTATGAATAATTATGCAGTTTTCTAAACCTTATATACGTTTTTATGCTTAATTATCCAAATAACAATAAGATCAAACGCTGACAATAGGTGAAAGATAAAAAATGAAAAATTTCAAGTATTCAAAATGGAAGGAAAATGTAACAAAAGTAATTCAACAAATACAAGAACAAGAGATTAAATTCATTAGACTTCAATTCACTGACATAAACGGCATGCTAAAGAATTTAGCTGTAAGCTCAAAAAACATTGAATCAGTGTTTGAAAACGGCCAACCTTTCGACGGATCATCCATAACTGGCTACAGGCCTATCGAAGAATCAGACATGGTACTATACCCAGATCCAACCACATTTGCGGTTCTACCATGGCGACCAAAGGAAAAATCATCCTGCAGACTTATCTGCGATATTTATACTCCCCAGAATGAACGCTTTGATGGAGACCCACGATACGTTCTTGAACGAGCAATCGAAAAAGCTGCCAAAGCAGGCTACACATTCGTCTGCGCTCCGGAACTAGAATTTTTCATAGTTAAAGAAAGCGAAGAGGGAGGCTTGCCAACACCAATAGACATGGCAGGCTACTTCGATTTTCACCCTGGAGACTTAACTGATGACCTGAGAAGAGAGATAGCTGATACGGCTGAAGCCTTCGGTATAGAAATAGAAATATCCCACCACGAAGTCGCCTTAGGACAAAACGAAATCGACTTCAAATACGATGAAGCGTTAAAAACCGCGGACAGAACAATAACAATGAAAATGTGCGGAAAAGTAGTCGCTGCACGAAACGGTTACATCACCACTTACATGCCTAAACCATTCGCCGGCATAAATGGTTCAGGAATGCATACTCACCAAAGCCTATGGAACAAAACTGTAACACAAAACCTCTTCTACGCAGACGACGAAAAGAACGGTTACTTATCAGACTTAGCTAGAAACTTCATCGGCGGACAACTAGCTCACGGACGAAAAATGTGCGCAATTTTAGATTCATGGCCAAACAGTTACAAACGCTTAGTCCCCGGCTACGAAGCACCAGTATATCTTGCTTGGGCGCACAAGAACCGCTCCCCGCTCATCCGTGTGCCAAACTTTGGTGGCAGGAAAAACGCTGCCAGATGCGAAATCCGCTGCCCAGATGGAGCAGGAAACCCCTACCTGCAATTCGCAGTGCTCCTGGCAACTGGTTTGGACGGTATCAAGAACAGGATTGACCCAGGCGATCCAGTGGAATTAAACGTTTACCACATGACGTACGAAGAACGCAAAGCCCGAAACATCGTCTCACTGCCAGAATCTCTACAAGAAGCCCTTGATGAACTGGAAACCAGCGATTTAATGCGTGAAACACTCGGCGCGACTGCATTCGAAAACTTCCTACGTGAAAAACGCAAAGAATGGGACCTATACCGCACGCAAGTAACGGAGTGGGAAGTCAACCGCTACATCAAACGACTCTAAGCCTAAGAGTAGGCTTACCATCCTTTCTTGTTTTTTAACTCTTAATCTTCTCAACTAACTCTTTAATCACAACGATAGTTTGCTCACGCTTCGCTAAATTCCTAAGCACCACAGCGCCTTCCTTCAACTCGCGTTCGCCAACAATCACTGCATAATCGACTTTCCGCTTGTCAGCATCCTCCAATGCCTTAGCCATCTTCCGACCCATAACCTCAAACTCCACAATAATCCCAGCATCTCTGAGCATCTGAGCAATTTTTAACGCCTCAACCTTTAACGAATCATTCACCGAAAGCACAAGAACTCTTTTTCCACGTTTAGTCGCAAGAACTGTTTTCTGCATTTGCATCGCAAGCGCAATCCGATCAATCCCGTGTGCGACGCCCACTGCAGGTGTTGGTTCACCGCCAAATACTTCAATAAGCCTATCGTATCTGCCTCCGCCCCCTAAGGCAATGTCTAACTGTGGAATATACACTTCGAAAATCATTCCCGTGTAATATTCCAAGCCTCGGGCGAATGCTGGCTCTACAGCTTCAACAGGGCACCCGCTTTCAACTATAAGCTTAAGAACGTCTTGGAGGTTTTCTGCGGCAGCTTTAGCTTTCTCGTAACCAGCCACGTAAACCTTTATTTTTTCAACTGTTTCACGCCAATCCTTGCCTTTAAGCTGTAGCAGTCCTTCAAGCATGCTTTTGCACTTATCCGATTGCACAAGCTTGAATGCTTCCTCGTACTCTTTCTTGTCCATGCGCTGAAGAACCGCGTTCTGAGTTTTCTCGTCAACGTTTTCTTGGCTGAGAATGCCCCGTACCACGCCTATATGGCCTATTTTGAAGGCATAACCCTGCAAACCCAACGTTTTCAATAAACTATTTGTTAACAAGACGATTTCTGCATCTGCCTCTGGCCTGCTAGAGCCCAATAACTCAAAGTTTGACTGCCAAAACTCCCTATAGCGCCCGCGTTGGGGTTCATCATAACGGTAAACACTGCCTACAGAAAACAGCCTTAACGGTTTAGGCTCATTTTTCAAGGCTGTTGTAGCTAACCTTGCGATTGAGGCGGTGAATTCTGGACGTAAAGCCACGTTGCGGTCACCGAGGTCTTTGAAAATGAACATGCGCTGGCGGATTTCCTCTCCTGATTTGGCGCTTAAAAGCTCAAGCGACTCAACCACTGGCGTTATTGCTTCTTTATAACCGTAAAGCACTGCTATTTCACGAGCCTTACTGAAAATGTAAGTTAAGGTTTCCGCTTCCTCATCGAGTAAGTCTCTCATTCCACGAACAGTTTGGAAATTGGGCATGTTGTTCTCTCCTTTGTCTGTTAAGCTTTGCAATTAAGAAGGTATAATTTATCTTTTAAACTCTCGCTCACGACTTGTATGCTTCTACTTCTAACCGCATCATTCCAACATGAACCATGCCAGCGCCATCAACAGGGTGCTCTTCAACGTAGCGGTTAACGATCTCTTCAACGAATTTTGCCCTAAGTTCAACTGGCGTCTTTTCAGTAAAAGGCAACCACGTTGTCCGTATCCACCCAGCCAACCCTTCCGCTCCATTAAGCTTCATGTCTTTAGGGAACAGTTCAAGTCGTTCAGGCACCAAACCTGCTTCATACAAGAACGATTTGTACTCTTCTGGGTCGTAGAAGCCATAAGGAAATGTGAAGTTGGTGAAAAACTGTTTCCAAGGTTTCACAACTGACAGTTCATCTATAAGACTGAGAATATCTTTGGCGTTGCCTTTTCCAGCCATCTGAAACAAGAGCCGCCCTTTAGCTTTTAAGCTTCTTTGAACACCGCTCAGAACAGCTTTCTGATCAACAATCCAATGCAGTGCAGCGTTAGAAAATATCCTGTCAAATTCCGATTGGAAAATCAGCTTACGAGCATCCATTAATTGAAAAGAAAGGTTCGGATAATCCTTGCTTGGAAAAGTTTTTTGTGCCAAATTTATCATTTCACTAGAGCTGTCGATGCCGACTGCTCTGCCGCGTGGTAGGCAGTTTGCCAGTTCTGCTGTGATTTTTCCGTCGCCGCAGCCGATGTCGAGTAATGCTTCGTTTTCATGGAGTTTTAGTTTTGGAATAAGCTCTTTTGCCCATTGGAACTGGTTTGCGGAGTTTTTGGCGTAATCTTGAGCGTTCCAATTATAACTGTTTGAGTTTGCCATGCTTCCACGGGGCTTATTTGAACGTTAATTGCGAGACTGAATAGTAAACAATTTCGCCTCGCCGGTTCATAACTGCCAAGATTAACTCCTTCTTTTGGCTCTGACACTGCTGTAATGCGCTAGCTAATTCATCTATGCTTAATGGTTTTCCTTCTTGAGTGCTTAAAACCAAGTAAGGCGCAGTGTCCTTGCCGTACGCCCCTCGTTCATAAACGCGAAAGTCAATTCCAGCACCGAACCCTTCCCGTGCAACGTAACCTCGGCTTCTTAGGTCACGGTAAACCAGATAGCTAACCCATGCATTCTCATTAACCGCCTCGTAACAGTGGAGAAGGCTTTGGAAATCCACTGCTTTGCCTTTTTCATCTTTGACTTCAAGCATACCCTTATCCACAAGGTACAGTGCCTCATAGAAGTTAAGCGTGAAAAGCTCGTTCTCTAACGTGCCGTATCCGCGAGAGGAAAGCGCGTCGATGCTGCTTTTCTCAGCTACTATAACGCCTTTTTTTGCGAGCGTGCCGCTGGTTCTGAATTCTGGGGGCTGAGTTTTTTTGGTTTCGCTCATTTTGCTCTTTTTCCTTCATCCTTGAACTTGCCAAAATCTTTGCTATAGTACACTTGGCTCTCGCATATAATCGCTGACACATATTTAAGCGGCGTAATGTCGAAGGCTGGGTTCATAACGTTGACGCCTTCTGGAGCGATTTGATGGGAACCGATATGCGTGACTTCCTCAGGTTTGCGCTCCTCAATAATCACGTCAGAAGCCTTATGTGCCAAGTCGAAGGTGGATTTTGGCGCAGCAACATAAAACGGTATGCCATGCTCATGCGCTAACACTGCCACCGAAAAAGTGCCAATCTTGTTAACCACAGCGTCCTGAACAATGCGGTCTGCGCCAACAATAACCTTGTTAACAAGACCCTTGCTCATGACGTAGCCTGCCATGTTATCAGTTATCAAAGTAACAGGTATCCCATCACGCTTAAGCTCATAAGCCGTAAGCCTAGCACCCTGCAACAGTGGCCGCGTTTCGTCAGCGATAACTTTGATTTTTTTGCCTTGCTCCCAAGCCGCACGAATAACGCCAAGAGCAGTACCATATTCCACAGTCGCCAACTCGCCTGCGTTGCAATGGGTCAAAATGGTGTCTCCGTCCTTGATGAGTACTGCGCCGTTTTTGCCGATTGCATGGTTCTGCTGTGCATCTTCATCTGCTATTTTTTGTGCTTCTTCGATGACTGCTGCTTTCAGTTCTTCAACGTTTCCTGAAAAGCCTCGTGCTTTGTTTAAGACTCGGTCTACGCCCCAAAAAAGGTTCACGGCTGTTGGGCGCTGGCGTTTGATAATTGCACCTGCATCCTCCAGTTCAACCAACAATTTTTCTTTACTATACGCTTTTGAATGGTAAGCTGCCAATGCAATGCCGAACGCTGCAGCCGCACCCAGCAATGGAGCGCCTCGAACGCGCAGAGTTTTTATGGCTTCAGCCATTTGCTCAACTGTTTTGATTTCTAGGGTGACTTCTTGAAGGGGCAGTTTAGTCTGGTCTGGAGTAATGACTGTTCCGTTTTGCCACTGTATCATCCGCATTTTTCATGTACCCCCAAATACGATTGTTATAATGCTTAGTTAGGAAGGGTTCTGTTAAAGATTTTCGATAACTATTGCTTAAAACCTTTGCACTAAGTCGAATAGGTTGCCGTAAAGGTCCTCAAAAACAACCTCAATCCCCCGAGCCTGCTCCGTTGGCTTTCCGTAGAATTTCACTCCTTTTGCCTTCATTGCTTTGTAGTCTCTGCGGCAGTCATCAGTCTCCAAAGTGAGAAACACGTGATCTCCCGCCTGCTTTCCCAACGCTTTAACCTTGTCTTCGCTGTCTGCTTTGACAAATGTTAACTCAAGGTCCGGTTGGTCTTTTGGTGAAACAGTAACCCACCGCATATTATCCCAAAAGACCGTGTCTTGTCGTTTTTTGAATCCAAGCTTTTCCACGTAGAATTTTGCTGCTTCATCTTGGTCTTTTACGATGAGTGCGATGTGGCCTATCTTCATGTCGGTTTACTTCCTACAGGTTAAAATAGAGAATTGGAAAGAAAAATGTTAGCCTAAGCTTGTGCTTATGTTGCGTTGTCAAAGGGCGATTTCAGGTAAGTGACAACTTCAACTGGGGAGTCTTCGCCTGATTTCAATCGTTTCTTCCATTCTTCTCCGACAGCGATAAGCGAGAAAATGCCTGAAACTTCAGCTTTCGATTTCTTTACAAGGGTTACGAGCGCTTCCTGTGTTTCGCCGCTTTTAATCATGTCATCTACAATTAGTACGCTGTCGCGTTTCTTGATGGCTTCTTTGGGAATGTAGAGTGTAACGGTTACGCCTGAATCTCTCCCTAAAATGTATGTTTCGTCAAGGAAGGCTTTAACGCCGACTTCCTTGTTCCGCTTCGCCACAATAAGGTTAACTCCCAATGCGTTAGCAACCATGGTAGCTAAGGGAATCCCATCAACGGCTGCGGTTAAGACTTTTGTAACTCGTTTTCCAGCAAAATTTGCAAGTGCGTGATTTGCAGCTTGCGAAAGAATGTTATAGTCACCTACAATTTCGGTATTGTCAAAATAGCCGATTTCGTCAAATTTTATTCTGCTACGCAATTCTGCTTCTAAACCAACAATCTTGGTCAGCACTCGCCACAGTTGCTTGGCTCTTGTAGTGTTTGGTAGCACATGTCCTTTTGCGTAGCGGCTTAAAACGGTGACTGGTAAGCCTGTTTTTGAGGCTAATTCGCGGTAAGTAATATTTCGCTTATATTTCGCTGTTCTTAACAGCTCGATTGTCATTAAGCGAAGTTTCAAATCTTCTGCGTGAGTGCTCAATTTTCCCTTTGCTCCCTTTTATACATTTATGCGTCAAATATTATAACATTTAATTATTATTGTAGCTTGCCGATTTATATCTTCCGTTAAAAAGCAAATGAATGTAGTGCGAGAAACATTGCAAGATGTTTGCTCAACCATTTTACCCCTATCCCCATTAAAACTTTTTTAGATGGTTACGTGAACTGCTAATATCAAAAGGGGGTATATGACGCAGAAGGCTAAACGATTATTCATAACGGCGCTCTTCGGCTCAATAATCTTTGTGGTCAACGTTTTTCTGCCGCCCCCAATAAACTACCTCCTAATCGTGGTTCAAGCAGTTCTTCTTGCTCTGAGCGGATTATTCACCAGAAAACTAGGCGCTACCTATGTGGGTGCAGTTGGAGGTCTCTTAACAGCGCTGGGAAGTCCTGCTTTGGGTCCATTTACTTTTTTGTTTGCTTTTCTCTTCGGAGTTTTAGTCGACGGCTTCTTGTTTATTTTCAGAATCACTGCTTCCCCCCAAGGCGTAAACCGTAACAGGCTGATGGCTGCGATGGCTTTTAGCACAATGTTGATTGGAATAATAAGCTACTCAGCATTTGCTCTTTTTCCGCAGTTCGTTCCTTTAGCGAAAGAGTTTCCAGGCGTCGGTTTATTTGTTCAAAGAAGCACTATGCTTGATGCGCTTGTATTATTCATGGGTCCAGTTACCGGCGCAGTTGCTGGTTATGCAGCATCATATCTGTGGAATAAGTACTTGAGAAACATCCGCATCTAAAGCAGCTGTTTGATTTTTTCATCAACCAATTTAGCAATCATCAAATTGGAAATAAAAACGCATTTGACACCAGTTAACTCCGCTAATTCAGCAGGCTTTTGATCCTGAGTTACAAGAATCAAGTTATGCTTGCCCGCGTAATCCACAATGTCTCGGTCTTTAGCGCTCTTTAAACCTGCTTCCTGCGCAGTTAACACTTCGTAACCCAAGGTTTCAAAATATTCTTTTAAGCCAGCGTACATTTCGTCTAGCAGAATCTTCATGGAACTACCGTTTTCATTTTTGCTGTTTAAGTTATTTAGACTTTCCCTTTGGCTAAGCTTCTTAATCTATGAGGAGCAAAGCGAAAGACTCAGGATTCTTTGCAAACGGAAAACTAACCTGAATACCAGCGTTGCTAGCGGTTTTTCTCACGTTCACTCCAACGGCATCTTCTGACCAACGCGCTAAATTGGGGTGCACGCAAATGCGTGTTTCTGTGTTGCATTTTTCGCAGAGTTGGCAATGCCCAGAAACAAACGCTATTGCTAGGGAGTAGCCTTTGCTCATCGCTGCCTTCTCCAAATCAACCACGCTTTGAAGCATTTTTCGCTTGTCATCTTTCCAGTCTGCCCAAAACTTTGCCGCTTTCTCCTTAACTTCTTTCGGAACGGGCGGGTCGGTTTCAGCTACCATAAGCTTCTTTAACGCTTCAGGGTCGGCTTCTGCCTTCGACTTAAACTTCATAAACAAAGCGTAACTGTACTCGCTAACGATTTTTCTAAATTCCTTAGCCGACGGCGTGTACGGTGGACAAGCCAACGTTTTTCCATAATGGGTGCAGCCTACCTTACACTTGAGCACGACTCGGTCTTCAACGGCTACTTTTTCTGCAGGGATGATTTTGGCGTCGGCAGCACCATTATCCAAAGCTAACTTGGCTAGGAACTCAAATTTCTCTGCGCCTGTTTGAGTTGACATTTATTTTTCACTAACTTCCTTGCGTGAGGGTTTCTTTTGATATAAACATTTAGCAAATATGTTGAGAAATTTTTGTTAAAAAGCGTTCAGTGCTAAGCAGTAATGGAATAGTTGACAACATTTTAAACTAGCAAGCACAAGGATAATATAGAGATTCATTAAATCTTGTTTGAACTGAAGGTGCCGTTGCTATCAAAAGCAAAATCAGCAGTATAGGATACGTCAATAAAATCCAAGAAAACATTCTAAGCATCAAACGAAAAGAACTCGCACAATTATACGATGAGTTAAAAGCGGCTGACTGCGTTATCTGCGGAGGGTCAGGCAGATCCCTTTATTCGTTAAACGCTGCCATGAGTCAAATTGCCCTCAGCCAAGCTGGCTGGAGAAACAAAGTTGTCTTAACTCCTGATGACCCGGGGTTTCCGGGCAAAAGCATGTATGATGCTGCAGCCGACCTTGAAAGGCGTTACAAGAAAACCTTGCTTTTGATAAATTCTGGTAGCGGTTATTCTGATGACCCATTAGTTATGGCGCAGGACCTAGTCAAATATATCGAAGAAAAGAAAACAAACAAGTTCTCAATGGGTCTTTTAACATCAGCTTATGGGTCACCTTTAGCGGAGATAGTAAGCAAGCATGGTCAAGTGGTCCAGCTTAAAGGACGCGGCAAATCCAAGCCATCCTTTGAGTATAGTGAAACAGGCATGATGGGCGACATATTCGAGTTAGGCACTCTTGAACTGTTAAACAGTATGATTGAAGCTATCTTCCGAAACCTTGAGGTTGACGATGTGTTTCGGCTTTGCGTTGAAGAATTCGAAAAGATCGGCGACATGATAGACTCTAACGTTAACTCTGAAACATACACACAACTCGTCGATTTGCTCGAAAAACGGACAAACGTGTTCTTAGGCGGAAAAGGCACCGCTAACGAAATCGCCAAAATGACTGGCGTAAGACTCTTCCACATCAAAAGTTTCCTAGGCGACAATGTCTACATAACAAGAGGCGTTAACACTCCTCACCCAAGAGCAGGAGACCTCGAAATCCTATTATCATTCTCAGGCGAAACGAGACCCGTCATCATCTGGGCTGATGTAATCAAAAAGTTCGCTGGAACAGTATTTGCAATAACAGGCGTAAAAGACTCAAACCTAGCAAAAAAAGCAGACCTAAAACTCATCCTGCCGGAAGAAGTGAAACCAAGCACGCCACGACGCTTCTATACTAGAGCGGCTTACGTTTTAAGTCCATTGCCAGTTAAATTGGCTGAACGCCTTAGAGAAAGAGGACTAAACCTTCCTGAATACATAATCAGCTGGTACCACTCCGTAACGCAATAAAAAAATATCATACAAAGGCTTCTTTGAGAAGCTGGCGGACCCCCTACCCCTCCCCTCATTTTGTTACTCAAACGCCCAAACAAAATGCGCCTACCCTACCTACTTTTTAGACCTATTTTCACTAGCAAAAAAGTACCCTACTTGCCTCAATTTTGATAGACAAATTCACAAACAAAATTGACCCTCCCTCCCCTCACTATCTTTTGTTAAGTAATTCAAAAGCAAAAGATGCAAAGAAACACTACTAAGCGGATAATGCAAGGCATTATTCCACTTTTAGCCAAAAGGGTTTGCCAGAGAGAAAATCCGTTAAGAACTCAGCGAAATCATGATTTTCTTTATACACTGCAGCTATCTCGTCCTTAACCAGAACCGTGAGGTTTTTACGGATTGATTTCGCAATCAGTTCAGCGACACCAGCATTTTTGCCTCCATCCGCAAGCTTCTCTTTTAAGAGCGCAACTGCATCTGTTGTTTTGCGTGGCACCTCAACAATCCAGCGGCCATCCTCAATGTAAGGTCCAGAAATTACGCTTTTATTATCAGCGTATTTAGCTAAGAAATTCTCGCTTTCAACTTCTCGTTCAAGCGGTGGCCCAAGGTGCTTTTTGATGTTTGGCAAAACTTGCTGTTCAAGCTCAAATATGAAGATGCTGAGGGTTTTTTCGTTGCTCCAAACTGCGTCTTTGAGGACTTTGTAATCGTTTAACACTATTAGTTTATGTAATGAACGCTTTGTTCTGTAGAGTTGCCCCCATAAAACATCTGGAACAGCGCCCAACTGATCTATAACCAGAAATACAATGGACGAGCCGCGATTCTCAAGCTGACCTTTCAAGGAAGCAACTGGTAAAGCTTGAGTTTTAAGCGGATAAAAGAAGGCTGCGTCTGGCTTTTTTAGAAAGGCTCTGGCTGCGCCAACGAAATTGTAGAGTTTTTGTGGTTGCACGGCTGAAGCCACGTTTCTTCCCTTATCCACAGGGTCAACAATTACTAAAGGTTCAGGAAATAGACGGGAAAGCTCGTTTTCCCTGTTTGCGTAATAGTTTTCGATGTCTATTACTACTCGTTGATTGTACTGTGCAAAAGCTCGTGCTGTTTCAGCGAACGAGCAGTATTTCATTATCAATAGTTCGCTGAGGTAACCGCTGAATCCGCCAACTTTTATTTCTGCCCCATAAACGTCTATGCCTTGCATGAATTTTTTGAGAAGTCGAACCTCTCCACGTAGGTCCTTGCTTAAGGCTTTTTTTATGTAGTCTGTGTGGTAGGGTGTCCGGTCAGTGGCGCTTTGCCATTCACCAGGCTTGGCATCATAACAAGGCACGATATCAACGCGGTAGCCGCTGACGAAAATTTCAAGGTAAGGATGCTCAGCGAAACGTTCAAGTTGTTCTGAATCGCCAGCTGCTTTTTTAGCTATTTTTAAGCCTATGTCGCCAAGGTTTTTTCTCGGTATCGAGGTTGGTAGGCGCATGAAAATGTCGATGTCTGGGTTTTCCCTAAGCCATGTGTCCTTTGCAACTGAGCCTTCAACCCGTACGATTGCTGGTACGCCTTGTTCTTGGCATGCTAACGTTATTTTCTTCTCTAACTCGCGGGTTAAAGCTTCGACTTTTGCGTAGTCTGCTTTCTTTGGAGAAATTTTTTTCAGCACTTGTTTGGTTAATACATCTATTTCTTGCATAGCTATCATTCTTGTTACTATGTTGGGCAGAATTCTTTAAGCGTTGAGTAAGTTGGACCTTTAGGTGACAGTTGGCTTTTTTTAAGCCGAAGGCAGTCGGCTTTAATTGAGCCAAAATCGTAATCGGCTTTTTTTGTTACCAATTCAGCTAGGCGCTGTTTGTTTGCGCCGGATCTTACCCGTGCAATGGTTAAGTGTGGGCTGAAACCGTAAGCATCTGATCCGAATCCTAATGCGCGTATCTGAGGTTCTAGCTGGCTGAAAATGCTTTTGAGTTGTTCTACACCATCGGTCATTCCAGCCCAAACAACTCTTGGATAATTCAGGCTGGGAAAAACTCCTAGACCGCGAATTTGAATGTTGAAAGGAGTAAACTGAACTTTCTTCATCGCTTCAAACACTTTCTCTACCATGCTAGGGCTTATGTCGCCGAGAAAACGGAGGGTTATGTGGATGTTTTGCGGCTGTACAAGTTTGAGGTCGGCGCCTGTTTCAATGATAAGTTTCTGTGCTGCTGAGAGCCTGTTTAGTACCTGCTCGTTTTCCAAGTCGAAAGCTATGAAGCTTCTTATCTGTTCGGACATCAAGTTCCCTCAAGTATTTTTAACAATTATCTTTCATAAATGCTTTTTAATGGAAACGCTTGCTAATATAAACCATAAACAAGGGTAAGTCATGAACGCTGACAAGATAGTTGTTGGTTTAGCAGGAATGCCTGGGTCAGGCAAATCCTTGGTTGTTGAAACTGCACAGGAACTAGGTTACGCCATTGTAGGTATGGGTGACGTGATTAGAGAGGAAACAGCAAAGCGCGGCTTAGAATTAACTCCACAGAACGTAGGAAAAGTCATGCTTCAATTACGCGAAGAGGGCGGAAACTATGTAATCGCTCAGAAATGCATTCCCAAAATAGAAGAACAAACTAGCACTAAAGTTCTTGTTGATGGTTTAAGAAGCCCGTATGAAGCTGATGCTTTCAAAGCGCATTTTGCCAAGTTCACCCTTGTAGCTGTGCATGCTTCTCCAGAAACGAGGTTTAAACGCCTTTTCAATCGACGCAGAAGCGATGATCCAGACGTATGGGAAGTTTTCCATGACCGGGATATGCGTGAGCTTAGCGTTGGCGTGGGAAATGTTATAGCGATGGCTGAACAGATAATAGTTAACGATAACAGTATGGAGCAGGTTAAAGCTAAAGTTGAAGAGACTTTGCAGAGGATTGAGGAAAAATGGATGAAGTAACTGTTCACGTTGAAGCTGAAATTAACCCAACGGAAAGCGAGGATAAGGTAAAAACGGCAGTAACTAACGTTTTAGGCAACGCTTCCATAACAATCAAGCCCGCCCATAAGGGAAGCGTATTGAACGCCGATGCGAAGGGGCAGGATTCTCTGGTTAAACTTCGCAATTTACTGCGTAATGATAGAATTCGTGATGCTGCCAGGAAAGCACTGTTTCATAGCACAAGAGGGAATACTATTAGTTTTTGCTTAAACAAGCAAGTAGCGTTTGCAGGGCACGTTTCCTTTTCTGAGGAAACAGCGGAATCACCACTAGGTCCCATACGAGTAACGATTGAAACTGATAATCCAAGGCAGCTTATTGAGTGGCTTGCAGAAAAAACCGCTTAGCGAGAAGGACTAGAGATTGTCTGCACGGGCTCAAGTAACTAAAAATGGCGCAGTTCTGTTAGGTGACAGCGTTGCCTGTGACGCTTTTGATGAGTCTATGCCTTTGCGGATTGTAACTCATGCGCACGCAGACCATCTTGGCGGCTTACGAAAAAGCTTGAGGTGCTGTGAGAAGGTTTTGATGACTGAAGCTACAAGAGACCTTGCGGAGGCGCTCAATGATTCGCTTAAACTTAGGGATTCTCCAATAGAAACTATCGCGTATGGCAAAGCCATCAGGTACGGTGACGAACAGGTCACGCTTGTTAAGGCGGATCATATTTTGGGTGCGGCGCAGGTGCTGGTTGAGGATTCTGGCGGAATACGGATTGCTTATACTGGCGACTTCAGGATTGACGACACACCAGTTATAGAATGTGACGTTTTGGTTGTTGAGGCAACATATGGAAGTCCATCATGCAGGCGTTCCTTTGGTGTGGATGTACGTGAGCTTTTGGTTTCCATGATTGAGAAACGCTTGCGCGGCGGCGCTGTCTACGTTTTTGGTTACCATGGCAAACTGCAAGAAATCATGCAACTTCTAAGAGACTCAGATGTGTCAGTGCCGTTTGTTATGCCTGAGCGGGTTTATCAGGTTACTAAAGTTTGCGAGCAGCATGGTATGCGGCTGGGTTGCTTGTCGCTTTCCACTGATAAGGAAGGACGTGAACTTTTGGATGGAAATCTTCCATGCGTCGCATTTTATCATATGAATTCTCGTCAGTATGTCGGCTTGAAAAATTCGCGCATCTGCGTTAGCGGTTGGGAGTTTCATTCACCATGCAGGCAGATTGGTGATAGGGAACATTTAGTTGCGTTAAGCGACCATTCGGATTTTGACGGCTTAATCGAGTACGTGAAGCGTTCAAGGGCAAAACAGGTTATCACTGATAATTACCGAGTAAGCCACGGTGCAGTTTTGGCTAAAGAAATCCGCAAGCGTTTAGGCGTTTCCGCGGTTGCAATGCCAAGAACTCCAGGTCAAACTACACTGTAAGCATTAGGGTTTTCGGGTAAGGGTTGGTTAAAGCTTAAAAGCGAAAAATCAAACTACTCTGTCAACTTACAAGATAGCAAAGGAATGAGAAATGAGCAAATCATCTGTAATCTCTGGTTTCTACAAGCTCTCGCCGAAAGAGCGGTTAGCAATTGTTAAAGGTTTTGCAGGCTTAACCGACGAGGAAACCCGTTTACTGCAAGAAACCGGTTCTTTGCCCATTGATGTGGCTGACCACATGGTGGAAAACGTTATCGGCGTTTTCCCCGAACCCTTAGGCATCGGCGTTAACTTCCAAATAAATGGGAAAGACTATTTGATTCCAATGGCTACTGAAGAGCCAAGCGTGATTGCCGCTGCCAGTTACGCGGCTAAAATGGTTCGTGATGGCGGAGGATTCCACACCAGCAGTACTGCGCCAATTATGATTGGGCAAATTCAAGTCGTCGGCATCAAGGATGCAAAACTCGCTAAAAAGCAGGTTTTGGCGGCAAAAGCGGATATTCTCAAGAAGGCGAATGACCAAGACCCAGTGTTAAACTCTTTCGGCGGCGGAGCCAAAGACATGGACGCCAAAATCATCGACACCTCATTGGGTCAGATGTTGATTGTTGAGTTATATGTTGATTGCCGAGATGCCATGGGCGCGAACGCGGTTAACACTATGGCTGAGGCAGTGGCGCCGCTAATTGAGCAGCTTACGGGCGGTCATGTTTACCTGCGAATCATCTCTAACTTAGCGACTAAACGACTAGCGAAAGCATGGTGCACCGTGCCTAAGGAATCATTGGGCGGCGAAGCAGTCGTGGACGGCATTGCTTACGCGTCTGCTTTTGCGGCAGCTGATCCTTACCGTGCTGCAACGCATAACAAGGGCGCTATGAACGGGATTATCGCCGTTGTTTTAGCCACTGGCAATGATCATCGTGCTATTGAGGCTGGAGCTCACGCTTACGCCGCATTAAAAGGACCATACACTTCGATTTCTAAGTGGACAAAAAACGCGAATGGAGATTTGGAAGGTTCAATCGAGTTGCCGATGGCTGTAGGCTTGATCGGTGGCGCAGTGAAGACTCATCCGATAGCTAGAATTGCCATGAAAATCTTAAACGTCAAATCAGCCAACGAGTTCGCTGAAGTCTTAGCTGCTGTCGGCTTAGCCCAAAACCTCGGCGCTTTGCGAGCGCTGGCGAATGAGGGAATTCAGCGTGGTCACATGTCTTTGCATGCAAGAAACATTGCGATCACTGCAGGCGCTAAAGATGAACTGGTTGATTTGGTAGCTGAACGAATGGTTAAGGAGCGCAAAGTTCGAGTGGATCGAGCAAAAGAGTTAATTGCAGAGCTCACCTCAGGCAAAACTAAGCGATAGGCATCAACAGCTACTTTTCATTTTTTGTTGGTACATTACTGCTTGTTTTTGGCGAGCGATTGAACCCATTCGCGTTTCTCCCAAAGAGCACAACCTTGTATTTCTTTCAGTTCCGCATGGTTTTCCCGTATGGTTTTGAGCATTTTTGATTGCAGCGCTTCCTTAAGCGGCATGTTCTTTAGGTTAGTGTCTGAGTAAGCGATGAATGGGCATGGTTCAACGTTTCCTTCTGCGCTAACATGTACGAAGCCGCGTCCAGCTGAAAGGCATCCGCCGATTTCGTCTTCATCCCAAGGCAAAGCGATGAACATCGCTGGAAATTTTTTGCGAAAGTTGTTTCGGATTGGTATTACTTTTGATTTTTGTTCTTCCGTGAGGACCCAATCTTCGGTTCCAGCAATTACTGGCGTGTACTCGACGAACATGAAGAGTTTGCATCCTGAATCGACGAGTTGCTTGATGAAGGCTTCATCGGTTACTTCTTCAAAGTTGGTTCTTGTCATGGTCAAGGATGTTCCCCAGAAGACGCCTTTGTTTTTTAATTTGCTTATTGATTTGAGCAGTTGATTGTATACTCCTGTGCCGCGTCTGCCGTCAGTATCAATTTCGTAACCTTCCAGGCTTAGGAGTGGAACAATGTTTTTGTTTGCGGCGATTTGCTCGAGCACTTGGTCGTTTAGCAGTAATCCGTTTGTGAACATCAGAAACATTATCTCCGGAGTTTTCTTAGAGATGTCCAGTATGTTTGCACGCATGAGGGGTTCTCCTCCTGCAAGCACAATAAAAGAAATGCCAAGCTCCTTCGCCTCCTCCACCAGTCTTTCGATGCGTTCGTCACTCATTTCCGCATCAGATTTGGTTCTTAATGCTTGGTGATAGCAGCCTTCACAATGCAGGTTACATTTGCTGGTTACACTTATGACTAAGACGGGTGGAACATGTAGCCCTTCGCCTTCCAGTTTCTGCCTTGTTTTGGCTGCTTTATTTTGCCATCTGAGTGTTCGCAAAAAGAAAACCGATTGGGATGGGCTGGTGAGGGCAATTCTTACGGCATCTTTGAAGAAGACTCTTAAGGCATCGTTGACTATTTTGTTAATGTTTAAGTTTAAATTGGCATCAGATTGGGAGGTTTCGCTCATTTTGTATCCGTTTCGAGAGAAAGGAGAGCAATCTATTATAGTTATTCATTTTTGAATATTTAGAAAAATATAGTTCAAAATTTTTCGATAATGGTTTATTCTAGGATTATTCTTGCGTCGACTGTTTTTGCGCCTTTCTGGTAAGCCATCACCGGGTTCAGGTCTAGTTCCTTGATTTCCTGGTTATCCATTACCAAGCGTGAAGTGTTGCATAGTATGCTTATTAGGGCGTCGATGTCTGCGGGCGGCGTGTTCCTGTAACCCTTCAAAAGCGGATAAGCCTTAAGTTCGGTAATCATTTCCTTTGCATCGTCGAGGGTTAAGGGTGCAATTCTGAAGTTTACGTCTTTGAAGATTTCAACAAATATTCCGCCTAACCCGAACATGACTGTCTGCCCAAACTGGGGGTCTTTGATTGCTCCCACGATGACTTCGGTTGATTGAGGCGCCATTTCCTGCACTAAAACGCCGACGATTTTTGCTTTTGCATTGTATTTTTTGACATTTTCTATGATTTTTTTGTATGCGTTTGTGACTTCGGCTGGGTTTTTCAGGTTAACAATGACGCCTCCCGCGTCTGATTTGTGGATTATGTCTGGCGAAACAATCTTTAGAACAACGGGGTACCCGATTTCATCGGCGTGTTTTGTCGATTCCTTCTCGTTTAATGCTAATTTGAATTTGGTGACTGGAATTCCGTATTCCATGCAGATGGTTTTGGCTTCGGTTTCCAGAAGGGCTTTTCTGCCTTCTTTTTTGGCTTGGTTAATAATTTTTGAGGTTTGATTCAAGTTACAATGCTTCCATTAACGTGCTTGAGTATGACATGGTTTATTGGTTTAAAATTGTTTTGATGAGCCAACAATATTTGACTTCTTGCTTGTTGTAGCGTTGTTCAACATCTCAACACTATTGTATAATGAGACATAATATTTAATAAGAGTCCAACACAAATACCTAAACAGACCAACAATGCCAAAGCTACGCCTCAAGCAACCGCTCAAAGAATCTATTGCCAAGCTACGCCTAGCTGGGAACACAATCAAATCACGCCTCAAAACACCAACAAAAAGCAAAAAAAGCACACGCAAAAAAAGCATCTCCATAAAATTGCCAAAAATCAACTTAAGTTTTAAAAAGAAAAAGCCTGAACCAGAAATTCCCTTAGCAGCCAAATCCTTACCAAAAGGAATTAAAATAGTTGATAAATACCCCTTATACGAGCCATTCGCCCAAGTTGTAATAATTCAAGACCCCAAAACAGGCGAATACAAATACATACTAGACGAACTTCAACTTGACCCGCTTGAACGAGGCATATACAATCGCATCCTCGAAATCTTACTGGCAGAAATGGAATCACCAAAAGAAGAAATAACCGACCCAAGAAAATTCTTCGCCCAAGAAGCCAAAAAAATAGTAGACAAATACCGCATAAGCTTAGGCTGGTTACCCGATGTTTCATGGTACAAAATCCTCTACCACGCAGAAAGAGACCTTGTCGGCTTTGGCAAAATCGACCCATTAATGCGCGACCCAAATCTAGAAGACATTTCATGCGACGGAGTAAACAAGCCAGTTTACATTTGGCACAGAACCTTCGAAAGCCTAGAAACCAACGTCGAATTTGAAAACGACGAAATCCTCGATAACATGGTCGTTAAACTTGTTCATATGGCTGGAAAACACGTCAGCTCCGCCTTCCCAATAGTTGATGCTTCTCTTCCTGGAAAGCACAGGTTAGCCGTATGTTACAGGCGAGAAATCACGCCTTTTGGAACAGCATTCACCATCAGAAAATTCCGAGATGACCCCTACTCAATAATAGATTTAATCAATGTAGACACATTCACGGAAGAAATGGCGGCTTACTTATGGATTTGCCTAGAAAATCGTGCTTCCATCATGATTCTGGGGGGAACAGCTGCAGGCAAAACCACTGCACTAAACGCGTTAGCCTGCCTCATCAAACCAGGAAGCAAAATCATCACTATAGAAGAAACCGCCGAGTTAAACTTGTCCCATGAAAACTGGGTTTCACTTATTGCCCGCCAAAGCTACGGATTAGGCGGAAACAGCATTGGCGAAGTAGCCCTCTTTGACCTTGTAAAAACTTCTATGCGTCACCGTCCCGACGTGTTAATCGTAGGCGAGGTGCGAGGTCAAGAAGCATACGTTCTCTTCCAGGCCTTAGCCACAGGTCACGGTGGCATGTGCACCATGCATGCTGAGAACTTGGATTCAGCCGTAAAACGGTTAACCCAGAAACCCATGGAAATTTCTCCAGCATATATTCCTTTAATGAATCTCGTCATATCGGTGCAGCGTGTCCATTTAGTTAAGAACGGAATAAAGAAAGCTTACAGGCGCATACTTTCAGTTAACGAAATCGTTGGCTATGAAAACTATTTAAATCCTTTCCGATGGGACCCAATCAAAGATGAGCAAATAATTACCATCGACAAAAGCGCATTGCTATCATCATTTTCTAAACGGTTAGGCATAACCACGCAGGATTTACTTGACGAAATGAAAAGACGCAGCGGCGTCCTGCACTGGATGCGAGAACAAAAAATCAGAAGCTACAAAGAAGTAGCCTCAATAATCGCAGAATACTACGCAAGGCCAAAAGAATTCTATCAGAAAATTCTTGCAGGTGAGGAGGTTAAGCCAGTTGCCGCTTCTAGAGAAGTTTGAAGCTTTGTCCTTTCGCCTCTTCGGACGCGTTGCACCATACTTTCTGAAAAATGTCTTTCAAACAGTAAAAAGTTCCTTGGAAAGGGGACGGGTAAAAATTTATCCTGAAACTTACGTCTCACTAATGTTATTCACTGCCATGCTGACTCTTCCAGTATCAGTGCTGGGTGCAGTGTTGGTTTTGACCTACAGATTTTTACCTCTGCTTATTTTGGTTCCAGTTCCGCTTTTTGTAATGGTCGGCTTTTTAGTTGCGCCTCTGTCCAATGCCAGCGATAGATCATCAAACTTGGAGCGTGAGATGCCTTTTGCAGCAGCATACATCAGCGTCATGGCATCCGGAGGCATAGCGCCGTACACCAGTTTCAAACGCCTGTCAGAAGTAGACCTTATGCCAGCAATGCGTAAAGAAGCCAGAGACATAATGAAGGACGTGGAGGTCTTTGGTGTTGACCCGCTGTCAGCCCTTGAAAGGGCTGCAAAAAAGACGCCGCTGGACACATTCAAAGACTTCTTAGGCGGTTACGCTTCAACCGTAATCATCGGCGGCGACATCGGACACTTCCTCGAGCGGAAAGCTGAAGACATATTCAAAACCCGCGCTTTACGCGTTAAAGCGGCTGCTGAACGCCTAGGAATGTTACTTGAAACATTCATCATTGTCATGGTGATGATGTCCCTTTGTTTTTACATACTTTTCGCCGTACAGCAAATCCAGACTGGAACCAACACTGCTACCGGCACCGACCCAGCTGCGTACTCAGGTATACTCATGTACACTTTCCTCTTCACTCCAATGCTTTCAATGCTCTTCATATATCTAGCTCACAGCATGCAGCCGAAAACGCCGATGGTGGAAATGCGCCCCTACAAAGTGTTCGGCATCTGCAGCTTAATAGGCATAATCGTCTTCTTAATGCTAACAAACTTCATGGGCGCTACTCAGCTTCCTCTTTTCAGCACCTTGCAAACATGGGGTGTTGATTTGCCCATAGCAATATCTGTTGCCTTGTTTATTTCAACTGCGCCAGCAGCCATCGTGCATATACGATTGTCAAAAACCAAGAATAGTATGGAGCAGGGCGTCACAAGTTTTCTCAGAGACCTCACTGAAGTAAGAAAAACAGGTTTATCACCCGAAAAATGCATCGAAAGCCTATCAAAACGTGACTATGGCACCTTCAGCAAAGAACTTCGCAAAATTAGCTCCGAGATTTCGTGGGGTATCCCAATAAAAAAGGTAATGATGGATTTTCTTCACCGTACGCGAAGTTGGATGGTACAAATAGTAATGTTCCTACTGGTTGAAACCATAGATGTGGGCGGCGGCACCATCGCCATGATTGAATCTCTTGCCAGCTTTAACAATCTTACTCAAGATGTAGAGAAGGAAAAGAAGATGTCAGTGCGACCATACGTTATGATGCCGTATCTAGCATCGATCCTTCTTGTTGCAACAACTGTTATGATGATGAGTTTTACTACAGGGTTTGGCGCAACAACTGCGGGAGTTACGCAAACAGCATCCCAGAGCAAAGGCTTGATGCAAACGATATTCATGACAGCAGTTATCTTCAACAGTTACCTTATAGGAATTGTTGGCGGAAAAATAAGCGAAGAGTCTATCGGAGCCGGTTTCAAGCATGCAGCCATTCTAGTACTTATTTCAGTAATAGCAGCAAAGCTAATTCCACAATTCGTAAAACTCGAATAGGAGAGAGTGAAATACGAGAAATAGTCGCCAAAGTTTACGAAAGGACAAGAGAGCAATTAGTCCCGCCATTTCAACCGTTATACTTACTGCTGCTGGCATCGTCATGATTTTAGTAGCCATGAGTTACGCGTATAATACCTTGAATATACAGATGGCTCAGAACGAATTTAGCACTAACAAACAATTCATGGCCACCACTGGACTGCAAATAGACGACATCGCTTGGACGATTGGTCGAACACAGACAATTAGCTACTCAAGCAAGTTCGGAGTCCTAAATTTTAATGAATCAGTGCTAAATTACACCTTTCAACTTTACACCAACAGTTCAGGATGGGTAAATTTTACCGCACCTGAAACAGGAATCATTCTATACAATATGCCTGTAAGTTCATACTCACTAGGCAACAATTACTTTGAACGAGTTCCCCTTTCCGCCAACGGCTCATTTTTGCAAAGTGGTTCTTCAGCGCCAGTAAGTCAAGTATTTTGCGAGGAAAAACTATCCACGAATGCCACAAGCTATACCCGAATAGTTCTAGTGCCTACAATAAGAGTGCTTAATTCTACAATTACGGGTGCCCAGCCAACAAGTTACTTCAAGTTTTATATACCATATTTGACCAAGGGTGGCACAACACTTTCTAGTTCCCCATATGTAACGTTGACCGGAGAAAACGTCACAAAAATTACTGAAACTGGCGTCAATAAAGTAATTATTAGTGTTAGTCCAAACGCAAACTCTGGATTTGACTCTTCGTTTTTCAATTTTGCTAGCAACACTGTAACCCTCAGCATTCCTAATTCGGTTGTTGAATTTTACTTCGGTGAGGTGCAAGTTGTTGAAGGGCAAGTATAGTATATGGAGGGTGAAAATTGCCGCAGGTAACTATTGAATACATGATTATGGTTCCGATTTTGATTCTGCAAATTTTCCTTTTTCCAATCGCTGCCGCAACAATTATGGGTGCTTGGTCTAATTCACGGATGACATTGGAACTTCAAGAGGTATCGGGGCATTTAGGAAGTTCTATGCAGCAATTATACTACACTATGAATCATGCGTCGATTTCTAGCGGGTCACTCACCGCCAAATTGGACGTGCCCACTACGATAACAGATGGTAATAACGGTTATAATTACATGATAACTTTGAGCAATGCTACAAATCTCAATAGTTCCGTTAAGGTTATGAACGTAACTCTTAGCCTTATAGGTACCAGCGGCAAGGCTTCAACACTTGTTACCTTGGGCCAAAACGCATATTGGAACAATTCAGCATTTAAAAGTAACAATATCTCGCTCATAAGCGCCACTAAATCGGCAGGTACCATTTCGCTGTCTTTTCAAGGAGGCACTTAAGCATGGCAAGTGCAACAATGGACCACATGATATCGCTCATAGTGTTCATCGCTGCTATCCTGATTTTTATCGGGCTTTTCAGTCAACCCATTCAAACCGCAATTGTTTACGAAAGCCACAGAGCGTTGTCAACAAAAACTAGCGACCTTTTAGATACCATACTGTTGAATCCCGGCATACCCGCCAATTGGGGACAAAGCAATTGCACTGCCCAAGGTTTCGGATTGCAGGACCCAGAGTTTACCCAGTATCAGCTGAGTCCCTTTTCGCTTATGCGGCTGGGGTCTTCAACAGGAAACATGGTTGAATATGACAAAACCAGCCCCAGTATATACTATAACAACGCAAGTTTAGGATTTGGCGCCTCTCTGCTAACACCAAACGCTCAAGCCCTTAACTATTCCGCATCGTTGGCACTTCTTGGAATAAATAACACATACGGCTTCCAATTAACACTTACTCCAGACATCACAGTCTCCATAACAGAAAATCACGGCAGCTCACCATTAGATCTTTCAATAAGCGCAACCGGAACAGGCTTTCCGTTTGCTGGGGCTTCCATAAACTACTGCCTCATCCTAGTTACGCTACCACAAACCGACGCGGAATACCCATCCTACACCATACAAAACGGCGTCGTTACCACTGACCAGCAAGGCATCGCTAACGTCACATTCCCCAGCGTAACAGACCCAGTTTACGCATTTATCGCCTACGCACACTTGGATGGTGTTGTAGGAGTAGGCTATTTTACACACGGTTCTGCCACCGATCAGTATGTTGTTCCCATCGTTCAGGATATGGCCTCACAAGAAGTTACATTAGCCCATAACTACGACCTAAACAACTCTGGCCTCGCTGGATTCAGCCTAAAGTATAACGCAACCTTCGTTATTTCAACAGAAGATTACACGCTTAGCGAGTTGTCACTTGGTTCCCCCAGCAGTCAAGGTATAGTTACTTCCGGCGTCGGCAACCCATCTCCGATTATTCCCTTGCCCGCATGTACAACGGGCATTTTGATAGTTACCTACCAACAAGAGGGCTCCACTCAAGGCGGCGTAGTAATGATGCCTTGGGGCGTCAGTTCTCTGGCTTTTCCAGTAACGTTCGGCGGCAACCCTCAGGGGCAAGACTGGGTTGCAACTGACATACGCCAAGTAACAATCGGCGGCATCGCCTACCAAGCAAAACTTGCATTATGGAATCAAGGCGTACAGGTGACTGGCTAAATGATTCGCACAATCGAAGTGCTATTCGTAATAATAATTCTCGCTGGCGCATTCATAGGAGCTTCATACTTTGCTGTTTTGCCGGCACCAAGACAAGTTTCGCCAATAAATCTTAACCGCCTGTCTTTAACGACCTTGCAGATGCTTGATTCGGATTATGATTTAAGCAGAGCTGCGTTTGAAACTGATAATTCTACCGTTTTGGGCCAACTGCAAGTTGCGCTTTCAGCGTCGTTGCCACCGAACGTTATATACAATCTAACTGTTTATGACGTGAACGATGAAGGAGGACAACTCTACACTTCTGTAGCTAATTTCTCAAACGCTGAAAGCTTAGGCACAACGTCTGACGTTTCCATGTACACGGTGGCTTCTTCAAATGTGACTTTTAATGTTACACCCGAGAAAATTGGTGAGAACGGCAACGGTGGGACATTATACATTTTGAACTGTAGCGATGCAAACGGCTGGTGGATTACCGGTTACACGGCACAAAGCTTAGCTCAAGACTTGTACAACCTCTTGTCGCCGTATTTCGTTAACACGATAATGATTCAGAACACAACTCAGCTAAGAGAACTGCTTGATAACCAGACAATTTCTAGCTCGCCCACCGAAAAAGTGCAAAACGCAGTAATCATCAACACTTTCGGTGAGTGTGTGCCTATGCCTCAAGAATATTATCAAGGCAAATCTCGCGCAAGTCAGGGTTATGATCCGGTTGCCCAAAGCAACTACGGCTATGGTTACGTTAAATACTGTTACACTTTAGGAAACTTCGTTCGTATGTACAATTGGACGTGGACCAGCATTGTTGGATACCCCTTCTACTACGTTAGCAACACAGGTGTTTTCTCTAATGAACAGAACGGTTGGGGAATTTATGGGATGAAAATGACCGCTACAGGTGGCTCAAGAGCCTTCCTTGAGGGCTTAAATAACCAAACCTATACTTATAACGACGCGCAGATAACAGATAGCGCTAATAGGCTTGTCACTTTTACACAGGCAGCCATAGATTCCTGCAATTACTATGGAATTTATCCTTCAGTGAGTCAAACTTCAACCAGAGCTTTATCCAATTCAACCATGTCTAGCTATAATCTTAGGGTTGGGTTTAACGTGTTCAACCCGTCAGGAGATTACTTGGCTGGTGCAGTATACAATCATTTCGCAACTGGATCCACAAACATTACAGGCTCACTTTTAGCTTTAGGGTTAACCAGAACTCCTGATGTTCGAGTTACAGCCCTGAGTCTTCTTTCATATTATCAACCTAGACTTTACCCTTCAGAGTACACAGCACAAGGAACTTCACGCCTAGTAGTATTACAACTTGGACTGGCTGGAGGTAGCTAAGTTGAATAGTAAAGGTCAGTTTTCAATTATTGCCGCTTTGCTCGTTGCAGTGGTACTAATAGCTTCTGTCGTGACAACATACTCTACGATCCGTTACGGCGCGGTTGAAAGTCAACCTCAAATCCTAAGCGCAGTAGACGAAACCAACTTGGCGCTGAAACAGATTTTAGGCTTTACTGTAGGTTACTATGGCTCCGTTCTGCAAGTTACAGGTAACTCGTCATATGCCCAAACGCTTGCCACCAACTACTTGGATAGCGGTTTAGAAAACGTAGCTGACATAAGACCCGAGTGGGGCGCTTCATTTAACGTTACTTCCTTGTCGCTGGGTACTAACTGGTTTACAAATGAAAGCTACAGTCAGGGAAACCTAAACATTACATATGACCTGACAGGATTAGGCATCTATGGTATAGCTTATTCAACATCTTGCCGACTGGATGTCCAGATTGCTCCTTTCTCCTCCAGCAATCAAGTGTGCATAACGGTTGTCAAAGATGAAAATGAACCTGTTGTGGGTTTGAGCGCGTCAAGTTTCAAATTCTATCTCTACCAGTACTCGAACCTTAGTTGGGCAATGACGACTCCGCTCGATGAACCTGTCTCTTCAAGCAACGGCACCTATATTATTGATGTCCCCCCTGAAATAAACCCGCAGTCCTTCGCTATTCAGGTGCAAGACTCACGTGGCATTACAGTTGCAGCCTCCTCGTTCAGCCACTACACAGGTAAGCTGTCGTTTAACACTACCTTTACAGAAACAGACGATTTTGTGGACAGTAGCAACTCTGCAGTGGATGGCTTATCAGATGTGGGTACGCACAGCAACTTTGCGGCTCAGCAGTCTGCTCCAGACGGAAGCTATGATACATTAACAGAAGCATCCACGGGCACCCAAAGCCAAGATTACTATCCAACAGGTTATAGTCAGCTGGGTTCTACAACGCTTGTTTCAGGTAGCCTATCCAACTTAACAGCGGCTGATGGAGTTTCTATGAAGTTTAGAAGTTACGACTCTTCTGTTTATAACACAATAGCTTATGATTCTGCAAGCAGCACAACTCTAACTTCTCAAGCGAGTTCTATGAGTTGGCAGCATACGACTGGAACAGGAAGCGACCGACTTCTACTCGTAACTGTAGACGTATTTCGTAGCAGCGGCGGAGCACCTAGATCAGTGACAAGCGTAACTTATGATGGCGTTGCGTTGACTCAGGCAGCCACAACGCAGTATTCTTCAAGCCCACAAATTTTGAGCTACCTCTTCTATCTTGTGAATCCTTCTTCTGGAACAAAAACCATCACCGCGACCTTTTCAGGCAACAATCTCGCTGTTGGAGGTTCGGTGACGTACACAAATGTTGACCAGACAAGCCCGCTGCAAGTAAATAACGTAAATAGTGGTTCTAGTGCAAGTCAATCCGTTAGCTTAACTGCTTCGGGCACAAACAACAAATTATTCTTCGGTCACATGGGCTCTTACAGAACCACTTCTCCTTCTGCTTACACCGTCACCGAAGGAAGCGGGCAGACTAACCGCTGGGCTCAAACAGGTTCAACCTTTAAAGGACGTTGCAGCGAAAAAACCGTCACAAGCGGATCCGTGTCTATGACATGGACCACTTCACAAACTGCCAGTTGGACCGCAATTGCAGCAGTTATCCAGCCAACAAGAGTCTCAACACAGCAGACCTGTGAAGTCGAATTTTCAGGTTCAAGCAACACGAACAACTGGAACAGCTTACTATACAGCATTAACAGTTTATCCAGCGTGTCTAGTGTAAGCATGACATTCCAACTATACAACTACCAGACAGGACAATACCCAACAAGCGGCGACGGCTACATGACCACTACACTGGGGACAACGGGTACATTGAACGAGCAGAACATAACAGTTAACCCGGCTCAATTTCGCGACAGTCTTGGAACATGGAAACTTAAGTTTAAAGCTGTAATGTCCACTTCCTCCTCATTTGACATAAGTATCGACTTGGCAAGGTACAGGACAGTTTCTCCAATTTATGCGCTTAATCTGGAAGAACAATGGACTAACTTGAACTTCACCGCACTGCACCCGACATTATGCATAAAAACAGGCTCATTGGGTTCAGAAAACTTAGCTGTTGACGTGTGGCACGCAGGCTCATGGAATACTGTGATAACTGGACTTGCTAGTAATGATTGGAATAATGTTTCCGTTGCCCAATATGTAGACTCGTCAACATTTACAATTAGGTTCAGAGGAGTTGGCACTGTCCAAGATAGCTGGGCAATTGATGCTGCATTGCTTAGACCTGAATCCGACCAAAGCCTGTTCCAGTCACTGCAAAATCCAGCTGCAACCGTTGCTGTCGAACTTCTTCAAAATGGAACCATGCGATGGCTAGGACAAAACCTGCAACTCACCACTCAAGCAGTTCCCGTTCCGCCTGTTCCCGTGAAAGCCATTCACGTCAACGAAACCATAAACGGCGTCAACCAACAAGTGCCCTTCCAAATTGAAGACTGGGCATCTTCCTACACTGTTCCGTTAGGATTAACAGATAACACCACGGTCTTTGGTAACAGACAAATGATTGTTTTTCTAGTAAACACTCACGTTTCAGATTTCACTTTGTGGTGGAACGGCAGCGACCAAGCAACTCAAACCCCATTAGCCTACACTAACACCTACTTTACCGGAGATAACCCCTCTGGCCACACGTTGACCAATGGAAGATTAACTCTCAGCGTTACCGACGTTAGTAAATTCACCGTAACCTCAACTGTGGGCAGCAGTACGAGCACAACATCGTTTATGCGGATAAATAATCAGCCAAGCACCTACGGCGCAGGCGAAGCGTACGTTATACACCATGGTGTGGTTCGGGATATTATACAGCAGGAAGCGGAATGGTCAAACGGAGTTAACAATTGCCCAAACCTCTACGCTAACATCGTGCTCACTTTACCCGCTAACGCAACCTATTTCACCTATCAACTAAATCTCATGTTCATCAATTCAACGCAAACCCGCACAATAACCGACCTATGCCCAATTAACATGACTTCAACTGCAGGGCAATTGCAAACTGAAAACGGAACCTTGAACGGCGACCCCGTCGTTGCCAGCGGCACACAAACATTCAGCAACTCTACAGGAACATGGGCACATCACTGGAGCCAATTCACCGACGGAACCAACGGTGCAGGCATAATGTTCACCGACCAAGCTAACCAAATGCTCTACACCTTTGACACACCCACAATTTCTCGAGGCGCTATAGTAGCAAACGATTCAGTTCAAACAATCTCGCTGCTCCCAGTGACGCTTAGCCCCGTTTCATTCCAAACTGCCATGGACGTGACTTGGTGTGGTGCAGTGGCAACTTTTGATGGTTCCGCTCCCCAAATTTATAGCGGATACGGTCAACCTGGACTCTGGATACTAGCTGAGCTGCCGCCAACAATAACTATAGACATTGAAAACTAGCCACATTTTCAATACTTATTTTTGCTAAGTATTTACCTTTCATATAATAAATATTAAGCAGACGGTTTTTTAAAATGGGTAAGTCAAAAGAAATAACAACAAGGGATTAGATTGACCTTCCAAGTAATCTTCACTGCGGCAAGAGTGTCAGTTACAGCAGCCTTCCTCATTTATGCATCATGGAGCGACTACAAAACCCGCGAAGTAAGCAACCGCGTCTGGGCAATCTATGCACCTATCGCAGTCGCGCTCTCCCTTGCAGAGTTACTCCTCTATGACTCCTCAAAACTTACCCTTTTCGGCATTAGCGTAGGTTTTACCGTTGGGTTGGCGTTTTTGTTGTTCTATTCGGGCGCGTTTGGCGGCGCTGACTCAAAAGCCCTCATGTGCATTGCCTTTGCCTTGCCTTTCGCGCCAGCTCTATTTACACCCATCTTGGGGAGTGGAAGCTTATCACCCATCTCACAGTTCATATTCCCATTAACCATATTCAGCAACGCCGTCTTGTTCGCAGCAGCCAGCTGCATATACATGATACTGCGCAATTTGGTTTGGCACAAAAAAACTGGCAAAAAAATGTTCGCAGGAACACTCGCACATGAATCACTATGGAAAAAAGTGGTTATCTTGATAACTGGTTACAAAGTGACTGTTGCCAAGTTGAAGGAGAAATGGCACGTTTTTCCTATGGAAGATGTGGAAGATGACGGCGAGAACGCTTTAAAACGAAAACTAGTAGTTGTTCCACATGATGAGGGGCGAGATAAAATTGTTGAACGCTTATCTAACGCAGCTCAGGCAGGAAAAATCGATGCCTATGTGTGGGCAACGCCTGGTTTACCCATGCTTATATTCATAACTTTAGGTTTAATTGTCGCCTTACTGTTTGGAGATATGGTGTGGTTGCTTGTCCGATTCATACTCGGCTGAAAACCAAAAAGGATTATTGAAGTATGCTTTTGCTGCGTTTTGAATAAGAGACGGATGCAGTAACCATAAGAACTGAGCCAAAACCGACAAACGCGAGGGCGTATCCTCGGTATGGATAAGGTGGATTAAAAGTTGCGCTGCCAGTTTGATACGAAAAGAAGAAAGTGCTTACCACGAACAATGTAATTGCCAAGGCTAGTAGGCAAACTTCAGTTTTAAACTGCAAACTGCTCTTCTCCCTCTTCCAAGATACCCGTAAGCAACATTAAATCAAAAGGTATTTTAGCTTTTTGGAAATACACTTATAGGAGCCTTTCAATGTCCATAGCAGAGTGCAAAAAAGAACTGAAAAACTTTCTAGAACGAAAAAAGCCCAAAGAATGCAAAGTCACCGTTTTGCCTGATTTCTTCCTTGACAGACTCATAAACTTGAACTGGAACGCCTCCGAGTTTTCAGGATTAATTGCGGATGTGGCTAAACGGAAAGGCGGCAGCATCGACGGCATCCCCCAAACTGATATGCGCGGAGGAAACGCCATCAACGTGGCATCAGCCCTAGCCAACCTAGGCGCCAAGGTTACACCGATTGTTTGCACAAGCGAGTTCGGTTTACAACAAATAAAATACCACTTCAAAGACACTCCAATCGACACTTCGCACATAAAAATCCATGATAAAGCTTCAATAACAACTGCTTTAGAGTTCAAAAACAAAAATGAGAAAACAAACGTTATGCTCAGAGACTTAGGTGCACTAGCAGATTTTGGTCCAGCAAGCCTCAACGAGAGCGATTACGCGTTGATTGAGGATGCGGATTACACGTGCCTCTTCAACTGGGCTGGCACATTAAAATTCGGCACGGCGCTAGCTCAAGCAGCTTTCGGCAGAGCAAAAACGAAAGGCAAATGCAAAACTTACTATGACACGGCAGACCCCACGCCTAACAGCGGCGCAATCGCTGAATTGATGGAAACGGTTCTGAAAACTAATCAAGTGGGCATTCTAAGCCTAAACGAGAATGAAGCAATCATTTATGCAGCATTGCTTGACGATACTTTGAATGATAAGAAGGAGCATTTGGAGTTTGCGGAGTTAGCAATGGAAGCCGCACGAATTTTAGCAAAGCACCTGCCAGCAAGAATTGACTTGCATACCACGGTTTTCTCCGCCACTTTAAAGGGCAAAACAGAGGTTGTTGTTCCCACGTTTAAGGTTAAGGTTTTACGGGCAACTGGCGCTGGTGACGCTTGGAACGCAGGAAACATCTTAGGCGATAGAAACGGTCTTTCAGACGGGTGCCGTTTAATGTTGGCAAACGCGGTTTCCGCCTGCTACCTCTCAGACCCCGAAGGCAAGCATCCAACTTGGAGTAAACTTTCCCTGTTTATTAGGGATAATGCTTGAGCTTGTAGCCAAATTATTTTAAGCAACTATCCTCTAGCATGCAGTTAACGATTACCTATTAAGGGTGGGCATGGATGGCTAAATTGTTTGGGAGTTCAGGCGTAAGAGGCTTAGCAAACGTTGACTTAACACCGCTGTTAGCGTGCAAGGTTGGTTTAGCGGTGGCTACATATGCAAAAGCCAAAAAAGCAGTTGTAGCCCGTGACACTCGAGTTAGCGGCAGCATGCTTGAGGATGCCTTGGTTTCTGGTTTGCTATCAAGTGGCACCGAAGTTCTTTTGGCTGGCATAGTTCCCACGCCTGCTCTAGCTTATGCCACTAAAGCGTTTGGGGCGGATGCAGGATTCATGCTTACTGCCTCGCATAATCCACCACAGTATAACGGAATAAAGGTGTTCAATCGCGACAGCCTCTCATACACTGACGAGGACCAAAATGCAGTGGAGAAAAATGTTAGGGAAGGGACTTTTGCGTTGGCAGATTGGCGCAGCCTCGGCAAAACCACCCCCATCGATGCAAGCCAAATTTACATGGAAATGGCGCTGAAAGCTGTTGCCCTGAAAAGGCAATGGCGCGTTGTTGTTGACCCGGGATGCGGCGCCACCTTCGACGTGGCCCCTGCAATGTTGAAAGCCATGGGCTGCAAGGTAACTGCTCTTAACGCTCACCCAGACGGGTATTTCCCAGCCCGAAAATCTGAGCCGACCGCTGAATCGCTCAAGGATTTGGCAAACGTTGTCAAAACGCTTGGCGCTGATGCAGGCATTGCTTTTGATGGTGACGGCGACCGTGTAGCCTTCATAGATGAGAAAGGCGCTTTTGTCAACTTTGACCGTTCACTGGCTGCGTATGCTGCTTATGCGCTTAAGCGGAGTGGCGGTGGAACAGTAGTAACAAATGTTGAAGCGTCAATGTGTGTTGAAACGATGGCGCAAACGCAGGGCGGCAGAGTCATTCGCTCCAGAGTTGGGGATATTTACATTTCAGAAGCCATCAAGCGCGCGGGTGCTGTTTTCGGAGGAGAGCCATGCGGCGCTTGGGTGCATCCGCAGCTTCATTATTGTCCTGATGGGTCGTTGTCTGCAGCGTTGTTCTTGAAAGCTTTGGAAGATGAAGACAAAAGTGTATCTGAGTTTGTCGGTGCGGTTCCCGAGTACATTACGCTGCGGGAAAACGTTACTTGCAAAAAGGAGTTAAAGTACAAGGCGGTGGCAAAAATTGGGGCTACCCTAAAAACGGCGTTTCCAGATTACACTGATTTCTCCACGGTTGACGGCGTCCGGTTAGCGCTAAAAGACGGTTGGTTGCTGGTTAGGGCTTCTGGAACGGAACCGCTTATCCGCTTAACTGTCGAAGGCGAATCATTAGCAGTGGCAAATGATATAACCAAAAAGGCAACAGCACTAATAAAGAAGCAAATTGAGGCTGAAATGAAATGAAGGCTGTATTGTTAGCGGCTGGGGAAGGCGTTAGGCTTTTGCCGATAACGGCGACGCGTCCTAAGCATTTGATTAAGGTTGGCGGAAAACCAATCCTTCAGTTCTGCTTGGAAGCGGTAAAAAACGCTGGAATAACCGAGGTAATAATTGTTACGCATTACATGGGTGACGCGATTCGCCAATACTTCGGAGACGGCGAAAAACTTGGCTTGCGCATCATTTATGTTGAGCAAAAAGCAGTGTTTGGCACAGGAAACGCCGCCAGCGTGGCTGAACCCTATGTTGACGATGATTTTGTTCTTGTTTACGGGGATTTATTGTTCGGTCCAGACGCCGTAAAAAACGTTTTGCAGTCGTACAAGCGCGGAAAAACCGCTGCCGTCATGGGTGTCGTGCCTGTTGATAAGCCTGAAAGCTACGGAATAATCGAGTTAGACGAGGAGAAAAAGGTTAAGCGCATCGTGGAGAAGCCTGCTGCTGGGAAAGCACCGTCAAACTTGGCTAATGCAGGAGTTTACGTGTTTTCCCGTGAGGTTTTTAATAAAATAAAGCAAACAAAAGCTTCCGTCCGCAATGAATGGGAGCTCACCGATGCCGTAACGCTGTTGGCTAAAGAAGGCAAAACGGTTTTGGCTGCCGAGATTTCGAAGGATGACTGGTTTGACGTGGGGAGGCCTTGGGATTTGCTGGATGCTAACAATTGGGCTTTAAAACGCATGGAGCACCAACTTTTAGGCACGATAGAGCAAGGAGCGCATTTGATTGGTCCAGTTTCAGTTGCAGAATCAGCTCGTATCCGCTCTGGCGCTTACATTGAAGGACCATGCTTTATCGACGGAGAATGCGATGTGGGACCTAACTGTTACATTCGAGCGGGCACAAGTTTAGGCAGAAACGTGCGTGTAGGCAACGCTTGCGAAATAAAAAACAGCATCATCATGGATTACACGCATGTGGGGCACTTGTCTTACGTTGGCGACAGCATCTTGGGCGAAAAATGCAACTTAGGCGCGGGCACTGTCACGGCTAATTACCGTTTAGACGCTGGAGAAATCAAAATGATGGTTAAAGACCAGCTGGTTGATACTGGCAGGCGGAAGCTTGGTGTTGTTCTTGGCGATAACGTGAAGACGGGGATTAAGTCGCTGTTTATGCCAGGAATCAAGGTGGGCGTTAATAGTTGGGTAGGACCAAACTTCATGGTTGAGCGCGATTTGCCTGCAAACTCGGTTGCGTTCCTTAAGCAGAACTGTGAAATACAAGAAAAGAAAACCTAAAAGTGCATATCTCGTGTGAAGCGCTGAAAACTCGAAGGTTACCAAAAGAAGAGAGGTGGAGAGAGACAGACAGAGAGAGGGGGGTACAAGCCCACACGCACACACGCGTGTACGGGAGTCATCTTTCTTGCTAGTAATTTAAATATTTGGAAATATTATGTTTCCGTTAGGGAAACAAAATGTCTCTTGAACAACGAGCTAGAATCCTTCAAGCAGTCACATCGAGAGTCTGCGGAGTCAGAGACCTAGTTCAACTATTAAAACTAAAAAGCTCTAACGTCATTTCACTCTTGAAAAGAATGGAGGAAGAAAAGCTAATTCAGGTGCAGTTTGCTAAAGGTCCAAAGAAGGGCAGACCCAAAAAATGCATTACCGCTAGCTCTTTAGGCTATGACTTTCTTGATTCTTATAAAAAATTAAACCTTAAACGGCTTACAGCCAGAAAAGCGGATTTTGACCATGCGGTAAAAGACGCAATATATGCCTGTAGCCTCGCTGAAAAAGGCCATTCGACATTTCAAGTTTTTATGGAGTTAAACATGATTGTCAGCAATATTAAGAACTCTTCATAGGCTAATCACACTTTTCGAGGAAAACAAAATCGATTACATGATAATAGACGGTTATGCCTTACCTTTCTATGGCAGAATTCGAACAACCGTTGATCTAGACCTTGCTGTCGCAATTGAAACTCAGAAAAAATTTAGTTATCTGCTGAATCTACTTAGGGCAGCTGAATTTGAACCAACCATCTGCTCACCAAACAATCCTCTAATAGTAGTAGTCGACCGCCAAGAAAAAATTGAATTTGAGCTTTGGACTAAACCGGATGGTATTGTTTTTGATGAGCAAACATTAAGGCGGCGAAAAAAAGAACAACTAAGTGAAGGCTTCTCGGCTTGGGTTGTTTCTGCTGAAGATTTCATTGTAACTAAATTGGCTAGACCTGACCGCGGCGTTATAGACGAGCAGGACGTGAAAAGCGTGCTGGTTAGGCAAGAAGGCAAGCTGGATTGGAATTATCTTGCGAAAAGAGCAGAAGATGCACAGGTGCTTACTATTTTGAAAACTATCCAAAATGTATGAGCGCATTTTTTAGCTTTTAGCGATTTGCCTTTTTAATTTGATCCTCAAAGTTTTTGTGTCCCTTTAATTAGAAGACCGCTTGGCCAAAAATGTCTTTAGGCCTTTGCTGGTTGATTTAGGCTTTGAGCAAAGGCTTCGGCTTGCTTAATGTCGTCTTTGTTTGGTCGTCCTTTGTTTAAGCCTCCAACTATTTTGGTAATTCCATAGGTGTCTAGTCCTGCACAGTTGAACTCCCCAGCGATTTCGAAGCCTTTGGATTGAAGTTTTTCTCTGAGTTGCTTGTGAAATTTAGACGTGGTGTTTCCTGTTCGACCGCTTGTGGAGAATATGAATGCTTTCTTGTTGGTTACTTGAGGCAGCTTGTCGGCAAGGTCAAGCAGAACTTTATGGTGTTTTCCAAAGTAGATCCCTGAACCGAAACCGATAAGGTCATACTCGGAAAGACCATTCGGGTTAACTTCTGGTGGCGTTTTAATTTCTGCGTTGAGAGTGCTTGCGAAAACCAAAGCTATTTTCGCTGTGTTCTTATGGTGATAAGAAAAACAGATTATTAGTGTTTTCATAATTTTCACGGGCAATCAAGCTTAGGTACAAAGCTAATATATTTTTTGTTTTGACGCCTGCTTATTTTAGTCACATAATTTGTTTACGGATTTGTGGGAGCTTGTTGGGTAAGGATTCACACATGAGAGACAGAGAGACAAAGCGTTCAAGAACCGATCTGTATGCTTCGGTCTTGGAAGTTTTAATCCGCTATTCTGAAGGAGGAAAAATCACCCGCATCTCCTACGGCGTCGGCGTTCTCATTGACTGACTCAGAACGATAATCGAAAACCTGTGCAGCTTCGGCTTAGCTAGAAAACTCAAACAGCAACCAAAAAGACCAGTATACAAAGAATCAGACAAAAAATCAAGTAGCCAACCGTTTTATAGTATGCTATATAAATCAAAGATAAATAGTGGTAGTGCAATCTCGTTACTTTAAAGGAGAAATAAACTTGTCTGTAGCGCAAAGAAAGTATTTCACTGAAATCGCGGCGTTAGCAGATAAAACCGTGTCTGTAGTGACAACTACTGGAAAAACATTCAAGGGCACACTCAGCGGCATTAACCCTGACAATATGAGTCTTTGCATAGCTGATGCAAAAGACGAATCTGGAAACTTAATTCACCGAGTATTCTTAAACGGGAACGTGGTTGCTCAAATATCAAGCGCAGAAAAACCCTTCGACCTCAAAGCCTTAGCCTCAAGACTTGAAAAAGTCTTCCCAACAATGGTTAAACTATATGAAGACAAGGGTTTCATTTGGGTCATGGACAAAGTGAAATTAACAGAAAAAGGCGTTGTTGAAGGTTCAGGTCCAGCTGCCGACCGAGTGCAAAAAGTATACGAACAATTCATGAGCGAAGTTAAAGCCTAAATAAACCAGCGCAGTTGTTCTTCCTCTTTCTTCTTTTCTTCTGTTATGCTTCTGATAATGCCAAAGGATTCTAAAATTTTCTTAATCTCGCCACTGCTGGCTTCAAGTTTTGATAAGTCAATGTTAAGGTTCAAGTATTTACCAAGTGTAGTCAACGCGAACCGCGCAGCGTTCACGTCAGGATTCATTCCCGGCGTATCTACCAAAAGAGAGAAACCCTTCAAATCTCTAATCCTTGCTAATCCAATGGATAAACCAGCAATGCCAAAAACATGTCCAACCATCACTTTAGTTCCTAAATCAAGCGCCTCTTTCATTGTGTCCAAATCCGTGGCTGTGCTGTAAATTGCTGGTACAGGTTGAGCTTCATCTTTTTTGAAGCCGCCGATAGATATTACTAAGCGGCAGCCAAGCTCCTGCGCTAAATCAAGCACTTTACCGCATAGCTCGTATTGCCCAACAGTTGTCAGCGCCTGAGTGTTCCCATACCAAATAATCAAGTCGCGTCCACCATCCTCTCGCTTAGCATAGTAGAGTTCATTTATAGGCGAAAGCGTTCCACCATTTTCGGTTGTTACTGCAAAATCCTGAAATGACGAGGAAAATATTTGGACGAACCGTTTAGCTTTTAACTCTTTTATCAAATGTAACGCTGCAATATTAGCTACAAACCCTATGCCTGGCAACCCTTCAATTAGGATTGGGTCGTTTAGTTTTGGTTTTTCGCTTATGTCTATTGAGCAAACCATGGTTTAGCATCTCTCTTGTCGGTATTAGACAAATTATGCGATATAAGGATGTCTAATCCAAATGGCAATCGCGTTTCACTTGCGTGCTGAAAAGAATGTTTTTGATTTAAAAAAATTTACCTTATCTTTTTTATAAGCGAGTGACGATTCTTGTTTAGGCTTTAGCGTTGAGTTTCGAAATAAAAGAAAAAGACCTGCTTGGCAGAATAGGCAAACTAAAAACTAAAAGCGGAACAGTGGAAACTCCACTCTTATTCCCAGTAATTAACCCCAGCATTCAGCCTGTTCCGCCGAGAAGGCTTAAGGAAACGTTCGGTTTTGAGGCAATCATAACTAATGCTTACATACTAAAAAAACGCTACCAAAACAAGCCAATAGATGAAGGCTTACATAAATTTCTTGATTTCGATGGCGCAGTAATGACTGATTCAGGAGCCTACCAAATCCTCGTTTACGGCGAGGTGGATGTTAGCCAAAAAGAAATCGTGGACTACCAAGAAGGCATCGGCAGCGACATCGCCACCATGCTTGACATACCAACAGGCTGGAAAGTAACCAAAGAACAAGCCGAAAAAACCGTGGCTGAAACCTTGCGTAGAGCTAAGGCCTTTTTCAAAACCAAGACGCGAGACGATATTTTGTGGGTTGGGCCAGTGCAAGGCGGAAGGCATCTAGACCTTGTAGCTAAGTCGGCGGTTGAAATGGGAAAACTGCCTTTCCAAATTCACGCTCTCGGAAGCCCAACTGAAGTAATGGAAAGTTACCGCTATGATGTTCTAGCCGACATGATACTGACCGCGAAAAAAGGTTTACCCATAGAGCGTCCGCTGCACCTGTTTGGCGCTGGGCATCCAGCCATGTTCTCGATGGCAGTGATGCTGGGCTGTGACCTTTTCGATTCAGCAGCTTACGCATTGTACGCTCGTGAAAACCGTTACATGACGGAAAACGGTACATGGCGGCTTGACGAGCTGGATTATTTCCCATGCAGTTGCCCCAGATGCTCAGCGGAAACGCCACGGGGACTGGAAAGGAAAACTAAAAAAGAACGCGAAGTTTTCTTGGCTGAGCATAATCTTTACGTTTGCGTTGCAGAACTAAAGCGCATTAAACAAGCCATAAGGAACGGCAGGTTATGGGAGCACACGGAAATGCGAGCCCATGCTCACCCAGCGTTGCTTTCAGCCCTCAAAAAACTACGAAGCCACGCCGATTTCCTCGAAAAGTTTAGTCCAACTGTGAAAAGCAGCGGTTTCTTCTATTTCGATTCAGTTGGGCTTGCGCGTCCAGAAATCACTCATTACCGGAAACGATTAAACGAACGATATGACCCGCCAAATAATGCGAAAGTTCTTTTTCTTATGCCGCAAACCCGAAATAAGCCGTTTCATAAAGCTCCTGAGTTTAAGAAGATAAGACAGCTTTTCCGCAGTTTAGGCGAAGAACTTTCATCGAAAATCCACATCTGCGTCTACGTTGCTCCATTCGGCGGTATTCCGTTGGAGCTTGATGAGGTTTATCCGCTGAGCCAGCATGAGGCTGCTTTGCCGCTTGACTTGGAAACCGTGAATTACGTTGCGAGCCAAACCCGTGAATACATCAAGCGCACGGCATATGCAAGTGTTGTTTTGCTTAACGATGCTAAACTTTGGAAAAACACCGTTGAAAAAGCATGCAAATCAACCTGCAAAGCGAAGGGTTTAGCGTTTGATTCTGTTGATGCCAGTGTGGAAGGAAGCAAAGAGATTTTAAGTCGTTTAGAGAACATTTTGCGGAAACAGTTGAGCGAATAACATTGATTCAAGCTGACTTACATATTCACACGGTTTATTCTTCGGACTCCGTTATTCAACCAAAAACTCTCGTTGACCAGCTTGTAGCGCACAGTTTTATTAAGGTTGCAGCCGTGACGGATCATGACAGCGTAAGAGGATGCAAGGCTACGGTTGAGTTGGCTTCGGCTTACCCTGATATTTTGGTTATTCCAGGTGTTGAAATTAGCACGCAGCATGGCGATATGGTGATTTTGGGTACCTACGAGTTGCCGCCAAGGCCATGGACGCCTGAAGTTCTCGTTGATTACGCAAAAAGCATAGGCGGAGTTTCTATTGTGGCGCATCCTTATCGTGAGTATGGCATGGGCGATTTAGCAAGAAACTACAAAGTTGATGCTATTGAGGTTCTGAATGGCGGGTCCACTGCAGCGGCGAATAATCAGGCAAGGGAGCTTGCTAAGAGTATGGGTTTGCCTGGGACAGCGGGCAGCGATGCGCATCAGTTGTCTGAGTTGTTTAGTGTTTACTCGCGGGTTGATGCTTCTTTGGATGTTGATGAGATTTTAAGGGCGATTAAGAAGGGTTCTGTATCTGCTCAGGTGACGAGAGGGTCAATACGTTTTTAAAACAGCATAGTTCCTTTTTAATCGTTAACTGTTAACAACAAGGATTGGTCTGATTGCAGGTTGGATTTTTAGGTGGAGCCAGAGAAGTTGGCAGAATTGGTATAACTGTTAAATCTGAGAAAAGTAAGGTTGTGTTAGATTACGGTGTCATGCTTGACCATGAACCGGGTTTTCCGATGCATGTTCCGCCGAAAGAAGTTGATGCGGTAATTTTAACTCACAGTCACCTTGACCATTCAGGCGCCATACCAATCTTTTATATTAACGATAAGAAACCGTTGTATACGAACAAGCTTAATTTGGAATTGACGCAGATTCTTATTCAGGATTTTATTCATTTGTCTGGTTATTATTTGCCTTTTGAGTATCTTGAGCTTGATGCTATGATGCATAATAATAGGCATTTGGATTACGGCGTTGAAGAAACCATCGGCGACATGAAGGTTAAACTGTTTGATGCTGGTCATACGCCTGGGAGCGCTCAGGTGCTGATTGAGGCGGATGGCAAGAAGATTCTTTATACTGGCGACTACAACATGGAAGACAGTAAATTGTTAACGGGCGCCTCGATGGATTATGGAGATTTAGATGCAGTTGTGACAGAGAGCACTTATGCGAG
>Ga0208321_1000242_pt1 | contig 48795 bp, 45 predicted proteins | sample June2015DPH_4_15_FD_184692 | JGI IMG/M metagenome (GOLD analysis project Ga0208321, IMG submission 184692) | Peatland microbial communities from SPRUCE experiment site at the Marcell Experimental Forest, Minnesota, USA - June2015DPH_4_150... | ecosystem: Environmental > Terrestrial > Soil >... | reverse complement strand
TCTTTCCACCATTAAAAACAAGAAATGGTCGTCCTTGGACTGCACCTTACGGCTTAAGAAAAACTGAAGCTCAACTTTTAAAAGAAGGCTTTAAAGTTGAGACAGTAAGTCCAAACCATTTACGTAGCTATCTTAATGACGCAAAAGTTCTTGGCATTCACACTATGGATCCGTTTGGGTTAGGTCCAGCTTCTTCAACTCTTGCGTCTATTTTCAAGAAGGAACCCTACCTCGCAAAGCACTTTCAAGCTTTGCTAAAAAGCCAAACCGTTAAAAAAGCGAAACAAAATGGGTTAAAGGTTATTGTTGGTGGACCTGGGGCATGGCAGTTTCGTTACCGAGAAAAAGCCGTTAAGGATTTAGGCATTGACTGCGTCATTGAAGGAGAAGCAGAAAATGTGATTGGAAAATTTTTCAGGGCAGCAATCGGAGGAGAAGAAATCCCAAGCCATTATGAAGTTGGAATTGATGAAGCACCCGGTTTAGAAGAAATCCCTGACATTGTTCAGCCTTCAATTAACGGTTTGATTGAGATTGGCAGAGGCTGTTGCAGAGGTTGCCAATTTTGCAATGTTACTTTAAGACCTCTGCGATGGTATCCGATTGAAAAAATTGATCGTGAATTAAGCGTTAATCTTTATTCAGGTAAAGTCACCGGTGCATGTATTCACGCTGAAGATGTCATGCTTTACGGCTCGAAAAATACAACGCCTAACGACGAGAAACTGGTGCAACTGCATGAATTAGTAACGAAAAGGTGCAAAGGTATAAGTTGGAGCCACTGTTCCTTAGCTGCGGTAGCATCAAAACCCAAACTTATCTCGAAATTGTCTGAGCTTATCCTTCAGAATCAAACGTGGTGGGGAGCCGAAGTAGGAATAGAAACTGGTTCTCCAGAAATAGCAAAGAAGATTATGCCTGCGAAAGCTCACCCGTTTAAAGCTGAAGATTGGCATGATGTTGTCTGCAGTGGCATGGGTTTAATGCATGACAACAAGCTCGTTCCCGCCTGCACGTTGATTCTTGGGTTACCTGAAGAGCAGGAATCAGACGTTATCAAAACAATGGAGTTAGTCGATGACCTAAAGGAAATGCGAAGCCTCATTGTGCCATTATTCTTTGTTCCATTGGGCAAACTGAAAAGTGAAGACTGGTTTACAGAAACAAAGCTAAGCGAAGTGCATAAACAACTTTTGATTCAATGCGCTGAACATGACTTTCGCTGGGTTGATAATCTGCTTGACTGGTCATTCTCAGGCAAATGGTACCAGCGCATAATGAAAGAGTTCTACAAAGGCTTCTCGGCAATAGCAAAGTCCAAAGTGCGGCAGATAGAATAACTGGTTTTCGGGAAGACTAAACTTAAATACTTTTGTGAAACTCCACAGTGGCATATGCATTGTGCTTTGCCGCCGTGGCTCAGCCCGGTAGAGCGGCTGGCTGTTAACCAGTCGGTCAAAGGTTCGAATCCTTTCGGCGGCGCCATATTTTCCCCAAATAAGGTTAAAACAGCCTTATCCTTTACCAATAACTCTTTACCACCCTTTACGCATAATTTAGCTTAAAAGTGGCAAATGATTGAAAAAAAGCTGTTGCATTTTGCATTATGCATTTTCTTGTGGTTCTTCAAAAACTATGGGCATAATGGTTACGTAGTCTTTTTTGGGTGGTTTATGCTGTATCTTGTCGCTTCTTTTTTGGTCGCCCATCCAGTACATGAACCATCCAATAATGAATATGACGATGAGCATTGGAAGGAGCATAATTATCATGGCTTTATTGCGTTTGCGTTTGCCTTTTGAAGTTGCCAACTTTGCACCTGATTACTACTGTGTAACTGGCAAAATAAACTTTGATTATTCAGAATAAAGATTCAAACTCAGTAACTAATAACAACGCTGAGTCAACCAAAAAAGGAAGAAACCGCGCTCATAGCGCTAATAGTATAGGTGTCTCAGTTCACGTTTTGGTGAAAGAAACCCAATTAATAAGAGCACTGCTCCAACTACTCCAACCATAGCGCCTATAAATAGTATTAAAGACGCATCTGAGAGAGTGTTGAATAATCTGAATTAAAAGAATTCTGCTGAACCATGCCCACTGATGAATAAGCTACAATGATACCTATGACTAAAAGAACAAAGCCAAATAACGAGAGATATCCGCCAAACGCCCCGTTGCCCATATGTTATTCCTCAACTATTAGTTATTCTGATTATCGTCCTTGGTTAAGCTGACGCAGATAGAAATTTGGAAGGTCAGTTTTTATTACTTATGAATTTCAGCTAAAGTTTTCTTCAAGTTTCCCGTTAAAAAAATCCTTATTTTTATTTTACAGTCCAGCCAACAACACTGCGATTATGCCGCTTAAGAATACGCCGTCGAAGGTGCCTGCTCCGCCTATGCTAGCAACTGGCGCGCCGAGCTTGGGAATCTTCCGAAGGTTCAATAGGTCAGCGCCTAAGAGCGTTCCAAGTACGCCTGCCACGTAGGCGATTGTTCGTGGTTGCGCTGGTGAAAGAACGAGTGCGGCTACTGCTGCGGCTATTGGCGGGATGAACGCTGGTGTAGCTATGCCTACGCCTTTTACGGGTCTGGCTACGGCGTGGGTTACCAGTGCAACTGCTAAGACGCCTATGAAGCTTAGGATAATCGTTGATGGCGCGGATTTGCTTAGCAGGTAAATGCTGACGGCAGTTGGTATTAATGCGCCTCCAACGTTAACGGCGACTACCGTGATGGCTTCCCCGTACTCCACATGGGGAATTCGATAGGTCATGCCGAACCAGCTGACATATTCATCTCGGATAACGGGTATGGTGGCTCTCAGTTTCAGCAATGGAATGTTGATGAAGCTTCCAATCAAGGTTCCGACCAAAATCAGCAAGATAATAACAGGAGTGAAGCCGACATCTTCGAAGGCAATGCCTATGGCCCCAACAAAAATTAGGGCAGCCACAGCAAACAATAAGACCAGTAGGAATGCGAAGAATAGAAAGCTATGCTGGAAGTAAATCGTTTTCCTGCTCATACATTCACAGCTTATTAGGCTATTTTCCAAAGTTAACTCTAAAAAAATGCCCTTATTTAGATTACCTTTCTAGAAAATCTTGCCCTCGCTCAAAGGGTATCTGTCTCTCATAAATTGAAAAGCTAACAATAAAGATTGCATGTGCTACTCGTCTCTTCAAACTATTGGCCTATGCGTCTGCTCAACTTTTGTTTGATTTCGTTAGACCGGGCTGTTGTAGCTTAGTTTTTCTGCGTGTGGCAACGACGACTGCGGTTATTGCGATGATTATTGCCAGAACAACAACCACTAGAATTATGGATTGAAATGGAAAGTTTGCAAGGCCGTTTGAAGCATTGGGTATTGTTTGTGTCTGTGTCCACCACTGGTTTACTGAAGCAGAGTTGAAGGAAGATACGTCAGACTGTAGGTCTTGTTCGCTGAACCCGCTTTGTCCTCCCGATGGAAGTGTTAGCATTTGATTCGTATCTATAGTATTCACGAGTTATGGGCGTGTTTTTCTAAACTTTAAAACTAAGACAGCAAACACCGCAACAGCAACCATAATGCTTGCTGCAATCGCATAAAGGTAAATCGTCGTGGCGTAAAATAGCAAGGAAGTGACTTGTTGAGGGTGAGGTGATGGGGTGACAGGGGTTGGGGATTGAATGATCGGTATATTGGGTATAAGCCTTGTGTCGTTCCAATAGATAATGTTGTTATATCCGACAGATTCGATCGTTCGCGATCCATCTGGGTAAACTACGTCTAGGTTGTTGCCGTACATTTGGAAGAGTGTGGCCATACTCATGCTGATGTCAAGGGTAAGTGAATCATTTGGCCATAATCCCCAGATTTTGTCTTGTGGTCCGCGAAAACCGTAACCATAATATGCAGGGAGAACGTACGCTGTTCTTTCACTTACTGGACTGATGGTTCTAGGGTTGGCTTGAACATACTGCCAGAATTGCTTCATTGCGTCGAGTTGTCCTTGCTGTAGAACGTTTTGAGTCCAATTTTTGTTGCTGTCAAATACGATGATGTATTTTGCACCATTTTCATATGCCAGCATCATGTCGCTGTAAAGTTCTGACCCTGACTCCATGTAGGGAGACGTGGTGTACTTCCAAGTTATAATGGCGCCCCAATCCTTGTTCTGAACTGTGGCTGCGCCTCTGCAGAATTCAATGTTCAGCGTTCGGTTGTAATTAAAGGCAAACTCTGCAAAAACCGTGTCGTACCCTGCTTCATAGTCATACCAGTACAGGTCATAGTCTGAGGTGAACAATTGATATTCTGTTGGGTAAGCAAAATTTTTGGTAATCGCGTATGGTCCGCTGCGTAGCCACCAATTCAGGGTATTAACGTAGCTCTCCGTAGCGTCACTATAGTTATATGCCGCTGTGACAATCGGGTAACTGGCCTGGTCAATTTGCTTTCCACCTTCTTCATCATCATAATAAATTCCCAGAAAACTGTTGCCCCAATTGTTCTTGGCGTCTTCAAGCCAATGTCTTGAGGGATATTTTGGGTCCTCGCTGTAAACTATGAAGGTCATGCCCTTGTCATAGACGTACTGGCTGATGATTGTAAGTCTTGTCTCATTATAGCCTCCAGTGCATCCGATTATAAAGAAATTTGTGTAAGAACTAATGTTATCGATTAATTGTTCAGTTGCAGTTATGCTTTCGAAGGCGACATCGACGCCAAAGTATAGGCTTGGTGAAGTCTGCGTGGTTTCCGCTTTGGCTGTCAAAGTACAGTTTAAGAAAAGTGATAAAATCAGCAGAAGAATCAGCAGAACTGTCAGTTGCTTCAATTTCATTTAGTCTAGAATGAAAATTCTGTGACCTAATAAGACTTTTCCAAAATCAATACATAATAAATAAAACTGAATTAGAGCAAAATTCTATTGGTGCTTTTAGTGCCGACCATATCTGGGCATTTGTCTTTAAGCGGGCATTCTGAGCTTCGGCGTTTCTTGCAGTACTCAAGGTTTAATCGAACGAGTTGGGATTCGTAGCGTTTCGCGTCTTCTGGGTTTAGTCCGATTTTTTGTGCCGTTGCAACTGCTATTGGCGAAGGCTTGGGTTTTGCTTTTTCCCAGATTCCGCGCAGTTCTCTTAGGAATATGTTTACACCTACAGGGCCAACACCTTTGAACTCTTGCAGGCGTCTTTCCAAGTCTGTGGGGCTGCTAGATTCTGCATGAAGTCGTTCGAGGTCGCCGTACTTTTCTTTCAGCATTTTTGCGATTCCCAGAAGGTTTGTGGCTGTGGAGAAGTCGTATCTAGTGTAACCCCCAGAGTCAAGAACTTCCACCAAGCGGTCCCATCCAGCTTCCAATATAGCGTCCGGGCTTGTCAGATCCTCCTGTTCAAAATTAAGGTAAGTCTCTTTGGCAGTTTCAGCTGAGATTCTTTTGGCAAAAAGTACCGAAGCCAAGAACCATTTGAACCTATCCTCGGCTTTAGATAAGTCGAGGCCAAGCTCCTTCGAGTAACTTTGTAGCTTAGATAAGGCTTCCTTCACGTTCATGAAGAGCCACCACTGTATAATATGATTAGATTAGCATAAAAGTGTTGGAAGAGAGCAAATTTTTCGAATACATTTGCTCATCTTCTAAGCCTCCACAGAATTTCGGACATGCGTTATGTGGGATAAGACGAAGCCTTGTTCTGCGAGTGCTTTGTGGATTAGGTCTTGGATGGCAGCGTTCAAGTTGCCGTTGAAGTACGGTCTAACGATTTTTTCCGCAAAGTCGCTAATGAGCAAAGCTGGAACACCATGAAAAGTCAAATCTACTAAGAGATCTTCCTCTGTGGCTAAAACAGCTAATTTCTTTTTCATACGCGTTCACTTGGGGCTCGTGCATATGGCTCAGATTGCTTAAAAGGAAAGTGAACAAACGACTCAGCTAAGCAGTAGAGAGGTAAGTGAAAGTGAAAATCTATTTACATAATTGACTTTTTAGTGAGGTTTGCTGAGGCTCTGGAACACTCTTTAGGAGAAAAGAATGCAAATGCTAATCACGATTGTATGGTAAATTTTACCAGAGCCTTCTCAGCCCTTATCTCTTCTCCATTGCTTTCTAGAGACTAAAAAAGGGGAAAGTGGATTTTTTGGTTGTGTGGTTTTTATGGGTGTTTCCTGAGTATGAGGATTCCGACTATGGCTATTGCAATGATTATAGCGATTGCTACAGCGACCATGTACGTCATTAGGTCTGCTGTGGTTGCTAGGTTTGATTGAGGTGTAGCGGTTGGTGCTGCTGTTGGTGCTGCTGCGTTGGCATAGAAGTATGTTGTAGCAAAAGATCCATAGTATGATTGTGTGCCCGCGAAAGTTGCAGTAACTGTAAAGTTGCCTGGGATAATAGGTGTCCATGTTAGGCCGAAGGTGCCGGTTGGGCTGGTTGTGACAGTGCCTATGTCGTAACAGTTGCCGTTAGAGTCCGTAACAGCTACTGTCACTGGGATTCCCGTATCGTTGGTCGGCATTGGTTGCTGCTCGTAAACGGCTTCCATAAACGGAGTCATGCTAGCGTCAGATACGCAAGGCAACCCGTTGGGGAAGTTCGCTGCAACTGCTTCTTGCGATGCGCCAGCAGAGATATCCGTTACTGTGCCCGTTATCGTCACTGGTGTTGCGGTTGTTACGCCAACGTCAGGTGCGGTGACAGTAGTTTTGGTTGGTCCAGTGCCGAAGGCGTATATTTGACCGTCATAACCGTTCCATCCAAGCATTTCGCTGTCCGCAACAGGAGATGGAGATCTCTGGAAAGCGCCGCTTATTTCCCAGACAAGCGAGCCATCAGTGCAGTTTATCGCAAGTTTCTCTCCGCCTGGAAACAGCGGTGGATCATAGCAACGACCTTCAGAAAGGAATAGCATGCCGTCAGCAAGGGTTCCCACACCGAAGACCCAGTTAGGATATATACCGTATGGTGTGTTATATCCGGCGGATCCGCGAGTGTAGGTCCAGTCAAGTTTTCCTGTTGTAAGATCGACTGCGTTCGCGTAACCACCCATGTCCCAGATGTAGCATCGACCGTAAGCGATAGCAGCATCACTATAGATAGTACTCAAAGCGTTTCCTACAAGTTGAGTTGGTCCCCAGAGTTGCTGGCCAGTTGTCATTGAATAACCATATACTTGATTTGTGTCTTTGTCATGTCTCACGTATACGCCGTCGCCTGCAGCTACTATTCCTATGTCATCAAAATTCGTCAACGTCTGGTTTCTTGGTCCCCATAATAATGCTCCCGTAATAGGATTGTACGCTACATCTGTAGCGTAAGAAGCGCCAAACTGGTTGGCAAACGTCGAAAGGACAGCTGGGTGTGAACTCAAGAGTATTGCTTGGTTAGTTTCTTTAGCGATGCCAAATGCTGGATTTGCAGTCGGAAGCGGTACTGACCATTCTATGCCCTGTGTAAAGTTGTAGGAGCCTGTTGGCTTGAAGTCGCCTGTGAAAATTTCAGCTAATGGGCCGGATGCACCTGGACCTGTAAGACATAGGGATGAGTTCCACATTACGAGATTATTGCTGTAGTCGACATAGTAGATTAGTATTGATCCTGCGCAGTTGCTTTCATTCGAATCTATAAGTGCATTTGTTGATGTTCCGAAGAGACTGGCTATATTGCTGGGAATATCGGTTACGGTGGCCATCTGGTTTCCAGTCACTGGATCCAGTATGTTATATTCGTAGATGGCATTGGGGCCAAACATCCCCATGCCGGCATAGCCGGCTAAATGCGATGTCCATAGAAATGCTTGAGAGCCGAATTCCTCAACTGTGTGGTATGTTATCACTTGACCGTAAATTAATATGTCAGTAGTATTCTGAACCCACAGTGTTTGTCCTGTGCGGAGATTCACTGCAGCAATGCCAGCCACATCGGTTTGAGCTGCGTACCAATTGTAGTATAGTATTCCGTTGAGAATTATCGGTTCAAAGAAGTGGTATAGTGGGGAAGATGCCGTGTAAGCGCTCATTTCGTTAGCGGGAGTTTCCCCGCCAGGTTGACCCCCAGTTGTTGTCAGTTTAGTCCAAAGTACGTGAGCAGTAGTTGGTGCAGTGCTGTATGGTTGGAAGTTGTTTCCAGAACCATCATATCCGCCAGTATTGTCGAATCCGGGTCTTCCTAAGCCATACCAGTTCCCACCAATCGTTTGCGGCCATCCATAGTTTGATGCGTATAATGGGCGTGTCCAGTATGAACTTGGAAGCGGAGCACTAGAATATCCCGATACCGGCGATTGTTGCACGACAAGTTTAACTGGAGGGCTTACAGCAGGATCCATATTATAGGTCGTACCAGTAGGGTCTGTCCCTAATGATTGTCCAGGAAATATTCCTTGGAAGGTATAGTTCCCGACTGTAGCGGGCACGAATTCTACTGCACCTACACCGCCTGTTGTATCAGATGTATATGGTCCGAGAGTCTCATTACTTCCGTCTGGCTTGACAATGTTAATTTTCAAACCTATATATTGGGTTGCCGCCAAGAAGAAACTGGTACTATTGACTATGGGTATAGGCTTAGAGAAGAAGAGGCTAACGTATACCGTTTGGCCGACGCCTACGGGATTAGGTGATGCATTGACATATAGATAGTCTGGGACATTCACCGTCGATTGAGCAAATACTTGGCCTAATTGCATCATCATTGGAGTTGTTAGAATTACCACTAAAATCAAAGCAATCAGAGTTTTCTTATTTTGCATTTTTCTTTTCCTTCTAATTTTATTTTGCATTGAGCAAGAAGCATAAATGCCCTCGCCCAACAGAACCCCATGTGTTACGAACTTACTTAAAAGATTTTATAACAAAAATAATAGGAAAAGAAAATTGTAACTACAAATATAAATCTTGTGGAAAGATTTGGGCCTTTCTCTTCTCCATTGCTTTATAGAGACTAAAAAAGGGGAAAGTGAATTTTTTGGTTTATGTGCTTTTATGGGTGTTTCCTGAGTATGAGGATTCCGACTATGGCTATTGCAATGATTATAGCGATTGCCGCAGCGACTATGTACGTCATTAGGTCTGCTGTGGTTGCTAGGTTTGATTGAGGTGTAGCGGTTGGTGTTACTGTTGGTGCTTGTTGTACGGTCATGGCGGTTTGTGCGTTTGACGGCCAGTAACTGTTGGTGCCAGCGAATGTTGCGGTGATGAGGTAGTCGCCTGGGATGTTTGGAGTCGTCCAAGTGTAGTAGAATAAGCCGTTTGCATTGCTTGTGGCGTCGCCGATGTGGATGAGATTACTGTTTGGATCAATAGCGTCTATTGATACTGTAACGCCTGTGAAATTGGTTGGGCATGGTTGTTGCTGGTAAACGTAGCTCATCCAATCGCTCATGCTTGCGTCAGATGCAACTGGAACACCATTTGGAAAGTCTGCTGCCTGCTGAGTTTGCTGTGTGCCCGCGGAAATATCAGTCACTGTGCCCTGTATAACTACTTTGTTGCCTGCTGTAATTTGAGTCAGTGGTGCCTGTACTGTGGTATCGCTGGGTCCTCTGCCTACAACGTAGATTTGGTTATCGTATCCATTGTCAAAAATAGTGCATCCGTCTGCCAATGCAAATGCTGTTGAGGAGCCTGTGGCTGCTGAAAGCGTCCAGATTTCTGTTCCGTCAGTGGCGTTAATGGCGCGTACTAATGCACCCTTGTAGATTGGCGTTTCGAAAGTGTGCTCACTAGTTACCGTGTATACGATTCTGTTAGCAATAGCGCTTATGACCGTCGGGTAATTGCGAGCAAATTCAACACCACTACTAGTGGTGTTGCCCGTGCCGCCGTTACCGTATGTCCACAGCAAGTGTCCATTAGTCAAATCAAAACAGTATACAAGTCCGCTGTAACCGCCTGCATACAGTTTGCCGTAGGCCAATGTGGGTCCTTGACCGCCGTATCCCATTGAGAAGAAGTCAAGGGCTGCTTCTGGTGTTGTTGGACCCCAAATTTGCCTTCCTGTACTCATGCTGTAGCCGACGTACTGCATTGTTTCTGCATAGTATTCGGTGAAGACACCTTGCCCGCCGTTAGCTGTTGGGTCTGCTCCAGTATATGAGACAGTGATGTTGCCAGCTGGTGCGTTAACTGTGGTGGTCCATGCGACAGGGATGGTTGTACCACTAGTACCGTTGAGGTTTATGCCGAAGTAGGTGTAGGGAGTCCATGATTGTGAACTGAAAATGTTGTTTCCAGCATTTGGAAATGTGCCAGCTTCGCCAATCAGCATACCGTTATAGAAGGCGCTCTCTATTGAGGGTGTTGCGGTCAGCGTGTTGAGCGATGGTACCGAAATGTTCCAGTCATACAAGCTTGGCTCATAAACGGGTCCGAACGCGGTCATCATATTGCCTCCTGTCCAGCTTCCGTCAAGTATCGGCGGAACTACTGGTGGTGTTGTTGACGGACCAGAGTAGTTTGGTCCCCATAGTCTTGATGAGTTCCACTCTTGCAGATACCAGTTCGCGGGTCCTGTCGGGTTACCGAACATATCTGTGGGTCCCAAGTTTACCAGGGATATTATTAGTTGTTCGCCTTCTGGACCCATGACTGTTGTGCCTGCGGGAACGTTAGTAACGTTGAACAGTGGTGTTCCTGTGTCTGCATCATAAGCTTGCCATGTTAGAGGTACTGGTGGGCCAAGGAAGGATCCTCCAATAGCCGCAACTAGTATTGGCGGGTAGACTCCGTGCTCGTTAGGGTCTTGGACATCGTAGATATAGCCGAATGATAGCGCAGGTATCGTTGTGCTTCTCCATATTTGTTGTCCTGTTTGTAGGTTAACGCAGACTGTTGCTCCCGAGTCGGATCCGGCAAATGATAGTGGCTCAGTGTAGTAGAGTTTTCCGTCCATTATTATCGGGTTGGTGAATCTAGTCGCATATGCAGTTCCTTCGAAGTATGTGTCGCCCGCAGTTTGGAAGTCGTTTCCTCCCGTTACTCCTCCGCTTTGAAGCGGTTTTGTCCACATAACATGGCTAGTTTGAGATCCTACTGCATATGGTTGGAAAGTTGCGCCAAGCATTCCACTGGAGTAGCCTGGTGCACTTGTGCCTAGCCAGTTTGACGAAATTGTCCACCAGTTAGAGTTCAGGCCGTATATTGGGCGAGTCCAGTAACTTGTCGGAAGCGGAGTGGTCGGGTATGTGGCTATTAGTGTCTGCTGAACAGTGAGTGTTGTAAAGGCAGAGCTAGGCAGGTAAGTATCGTTTGTGTATGCACTCGGCGCAAGACCGAAAAAGCCTGGTGCCATGGTCCACGTGTATACTTGTCCTGGGAAATTGAAGGTGAGATTGTACGTGCCGGTTTGGGTAGGAGTGAAGGAATAGATCTGATTTGATGTTGGGTCTGTGATGACAGCAAAGGTCTGGGTTGTTTTTGTCCCATCAGGTGCAGTAATGGTGAGTTGGAAATCATGCCAGCGAATATCATTGCCGGGCTCTGCGCCGGGGGCCACAGCACTAAGCCACATGCCGATGGTTGCCTTTTGACCAACGCCAACAGGGTTAGGTGCCGCAGTAACGTAGGCGTACGTTGGAATTTGCCATGCAGGTGTATGTGCACTAGTATTTGGTACTAGCATCATTGAAGCTGACATTGAAAGCATTAAGAATATAGCAATTGCAATAGCTGTAGTTTTATTTTTTTGCATTTTTCTTTTCTCCTAAATTTTATTTGAACGAAAGCGTAAGGTTTGCTCTCGCTCAATAGCTATCTCTTTCATTGAATTTTGTTTATAAAACTTATGTAAAAATGTTTGCGGACGACAAATTTGGGTCCACTTCCGCGAATGCTTCCTGTGTTGATGTCGCAGTTGGCTCGGCCTATCACCTTGCCGATTGTTTCGCCTCATAAAACAAACTTAAGGTTTTTTCCAAAACAAGTAAACCTTTGTTTGCAGTAGCATTCCAACGAGCTTAACCAGTTTTGCAATTTTCGATACATCTGCATTCTGAATGCATTTAACATAGTCGGATGTTTTTCCATAGGGCTGATGTCGGCTGACTGCAAACTCTTTTTTGAAGCCTACCCACTTATCAATTTCTTCTTCCAGAGCCATTTGGTATGAAGGAACAGTCTTACTCATCTCTGCTAAGCCTCCACAGAATTCCGAACATGCGTTATGTGAGATAAGACGAAGTCTTGTTCTGCGAGTGCTTTTTTGATTAGGTCTTGGATGGCCGCGTTCAAGTTGCCTTGGTAGTAGGGTCTAACGATTTTCTCCGCAAACTCGCTAATGAGCGAAGCTGGAACACCATGAAACGTTAAATCAACTATGAGATCTTCCTCTGTGGCTAATACTGCCGTTTTCTTTTTCATACGCGTTCACTTGGGGCTCGTGCTTATGGTTCAGATTGCTTAAAAGGAAAGCGAACAAACTACTCCGCCGAGTAGTGGAGAGGTAAGTGAAAGTGAAAATCCAGTTACATAATTGACTTTTACGTGAGGTTTGCTGAGGCTCTGGAACATTCTTTAGGAGAAAAGAAACGCAAAGCTTGCTAAAGGCTATTGCTTCTTGTGAATTTGACCAGAGCCTTCTCAGCCCTTATCTCTTCTCCATTGCTTTCTAGAGACTAAAAAAGGGGAAAGTAGATTTTTTGGTTGCGAGGTTTCTATGGTCGCTTTCTCTGCATCAGTATAATCAAAGCGCCGACTATGACTATTACAACAATTATGGCAATGACAGAAGGAACAAAGTACGTATCAACGACAGATGCCGCAGGTGTAGCGGTTGGCGCTGGCGTTGGTGCTGCTGGATCGACTACGCAGCTGGTTTCTGAGGATGACGGCCAGTAACCGTTAGTGCCATGGAAAGTAGCGACCACCGTGAAATTGCCAACTATGTCAGGTTTCCATGATAAGGTGTACATGCCGGTTGCATCAGTCATTGCAGACCCAATGTTTCGGTAGTTGCCATTAGAATCTAAAACGTCGACTGTCACTTGAACGCCGGTAAAGTTGGTTGGAAGCGGCTTCTGCTGATAAACATAGCCCATCCAATCCTTCATGCTTGCGTTAGATGCAACTGGAACTCCATTTGGAAAGTCAGCTGCCTGCTGAGTCTGAGTTGTGCCCGCGGAAATGTCCATCACTGTACCGTCAATAACCAGCGATTTGCCTAATTCGTTTGATGTCTTCGGTGCTTCCACTGTTAGTTCGCTGGGTCCTCTGCCTATACTGTAAATTTGGTTGTCATAGCCATTGAAGACAGTAGCAAAGCCGTCTGCGATAGCAGCTGTTGAAGTAGCAAAAGAGCCGCAGTAATCTGAAAGAGTATAGATTTCTTTTCCGTCAGTAGCGTTAATACCGCGTGTCAATGCACCCTTGTAAATAGGTGTTTGGACAGTGTGCTCAGTAGTAATCGTGTATACTACTCCGTTGCCAACCGCGTATATGGTAGTTGGATAGTCACCACGTACTCCATAGCCCATGCTGGTACTGTTACCTTCGCCACCATTACCGTAAGTCCACAATAGGTTCCCATTCTTCAAATCGTAACAGTAGACTATTCCTCCGAATCCAGCGCTGTAGAGTTTTCCGTAAGCAAGCACACATCCTCCTCTTCCACCGCTGTAGTATCCAACAGTGCTGTAGTATTGGAAGGCTACTTGATCGCCAATTGGACCCCAAATTTTCTGGCCTGTTGTCATGCTGAAGCCTACCCGCTGCATAGTTTCCTTGTATGTTTCAGCGAAGACACCGGTTGCTGGATCAGCTCCGGCATATGAGACAGTGATGTTGCCCGCTGGCGCTTGAACTGTACTTGTCCATAGTATCGAACCGATTGCACCTTTAGTTGCGTTGAGGTTTACACCGAAGTACGTGTAGGGAGACCAACCTCCTCCACCGAACAAACCAGGAGCTCCAGGGTAGGAGCCGCTCATGCCAATCAGCATATTGTCGGTGAAGGCTTCAACTATGGAAGATGTTGAGGCCATGGCGTTGAGTGATGGTATTGAAACGTTCCAGTCGTACATATGTGGGTTGCTTCCGTCAGTTATAGGTGGAACTACGGATGGTGTTGTCGATGCGCCATTGTATTGACCGAACCACAGGTTAGATGAGTTCCATTGAGCCAAATAATACTGTGCTGGACCGCTGGGAACAGGGCCAAAAGGTGTCATTGTCGTTGGTCCATCATTTGCCAAGACATATATCAAGTATTCCCCATTTGCACCCATAGCCGTTACGCCTGAAGGAATGTTAGTTACGTTGAACATCGGATCTCCTGTGTCTGCATCAAAAGCTCGCCAGACAGACGCAGTCGTAAAGAAGCTTTGCCCAACAGCGCAAAATAGTATTGGCGGGTAAGTTCCGTGTTGGTTGGGTTCTTGAACGTCAAATATTAAGCCGAAGGATGGCTGCGGTACATCAGTGCGAGACCAAATGACCTGTCCTGTGCGTAAATCAACGCATTTGGTTGGGCCGTAAGTTTCACCCTGGTATGGGACACCGCCAAATGATATCGGTTCGGTGTAGTAGAGTTTTCCGTCAAGTATTATTGGTTTTTCAAATCTTTGAGCGTATGCAGAACCCTCGAAGTAAGTGGCTCCTTGAATTTCAAAGTTGTTTCCGCCGACGACTCCACCGCTCTGAAGCGGCTTAGTCCACATCACGTGGCCAGTTAGGGGACCGACAGCATCGCCAGGAAAACCACTAGTATATCCTGGTGCTTCGGTGCCTAGCCAGTTTGACGAAATCGTAAACCAGTTAGGGTTTTCTCCGTATATGGGGCGGGTCCAGTACGACGATGGAAGCGGAATGGTTGGGATTGTGGTTATAGCTGACTGCTGAACAGTAAGCGTTGTCGATGCAGAGCTGGGCGAATAAGTATCATTTATGTAATCACTTGGCGCGGGAGGACCGAAGAAGCCTGAAATAAGACCTGTGTAAGTGTATGTATATCCTGGGAATGTAAAGTTAAGGGTGTATGTGCCGACTTGGGTTGGAGTGAAGGAAACGTGCTGATTTGACGTCGGATCTTGGACCGTAGCAAAAGTCTGCGTTGAAACTGTGCCGTCAGGCGCAGTAATGGTGAGCTTGTAGTTATGGAATCTAATGTCATTGCCTAGTTGTGCTCCATCCGGTATCTTGTCAAGCCACATATATATAAGTCCTGACTGGCCGACACCTATGGGGTTAGGCACAGCCTGCACGTAGGCGTATGTTGGAATCTGCCATGTAGGTGTATGTGCGCTAGCGTTTGGTACTAGCATCGTTGAAGCTGACATTGAAAGCATTAAGAAGATAGCAATCGCAATAGCAATAGTCTTGTTTTTTAGCGTTTTCATTTTGTTTTTTTCTTCCTTTTATTTTATTTGAACGAAAGCGTAAGGTTTGCTCTCGCTCAATAGCTCTCTCTTTTATTGGATTTTGTTTATAAAACTTATGTAAAAATGTCGCGGACGACAAATTTGGGTCCACTTCCGCGAATATGCTTCCTGTGTTGATGTCGCAGTTGGCTCGGCCTATCACCTTGCCGATTGTTTCGCCTCATAAAACAAACTTAAGGTTTTTTCCAAAACAAGTAAACCTTTGTTTGCAGTAGCATTCCAACGAGCTTAACCAGCTTCGCAATTTTCGATACATCTGCATTCTGAATGCATTCAACATAGACAGAGGTTTTCCCAAAGGGCTGACGCCGACTAGCTGCAATTTCTTTTTTGAATCGTGGATGCTTGTTCTTAATGAATGACTCTTTGAGCTTGCTCGCTTGTAGAGGGTTTAAGCTTTCAAGTTTTTCCCGAACGTACCGTTCACTGCCTATGAGATGCAGATTAAAACCCAACTCCGAGAGCACTTGAGAAACCATGGAAACGCTTTCTACCGCTTGCTGTTGTGCAATTTTTTGCATACTCGCTTTTTCTGCAAACGGATTATACTTTGCCATGACAGCGATCATCTCAACGTAAGGTGTGCCCACTATAGGTGTTGTTTCTATTCACTTCTTTGCCCGAAAGATTCGCATGTTTCTCTACCCAACAACTCCGCTTAACATGTTTTCACCGAAGATCACGACTAAAAATATTAACATGAAAATTTGAAAAAACAAGCATTTGCCAAAGCGCATGCGTATTTTTTTATTTTAGGAACACGATTTTCAGGAAAATTTGGCTTCATCAAGCAAAAATGGGAAAGCTTTTTAAATTAATCATCTGATAAATAAATTTGCCTCATTTTAGAAGGCGAAAAGCCATGGGTTGGGACTGTGAATTTTTCGTACCTAAGAATAACATTTTTCGAAAGCAATGGATGGGCTCACAAGAGAAATCAGCGGAAATAGTTAACGAAAAAAACAAATTTACGCATTGCTCAGGCTGATCAACCGATTGGCATTGTATCAACCATGCTTTACGAATCGACGAAAAGCATTACTGTTCAAAATGCTATTTTCAAATAATAACCAACAACGCCCCATAGTCTTTCTTAGCTTGGAACGCAATGCGAAAACGCTCAAGCACGAGCTTATCAACCTCCTTCAACGCACAAATCTGATTGAACGCCGTGCTGAAAAGCTTAACAGCCTCCTCCATAGTCAATCCATCTAAAACGAGCTCAATAGTTGCGACTATTGCGCTGCGATTAGTTGCGACTATAAAATCTAGGTTAAACTGTTTTCTAATGGCTTCTGAATTTTTAAAATTATTTGGGGTCTGTCTAAATCTCGAATTCTTCATCTTTCCCGATCAGACTGGGACGGCGACATCATCCCCCATAAGACAAAGGGTATCAGCGTAAAATAAACGCTTTGCTTTAAAAATAGAAATAAAAAAAAGGAAATGTTTGTCGGCTTTTAGACCGGTGTCGGTGTTGACGGTGAAGGAGCCACTGTTGCTACTGGTTGTTCTGGCTGCGGTTTCATTTGGAAAAAGGCAATCGCAATCAACAGTACAGCGATCCAGATTAGAAGGAATCCTATGAGAATTATTGTTAGAAATGCACCTATGAATAACAGTAGAGCAGCAGTTGAGAATAAACCTACACTCGCTTTTGCAGAAAGAGCTTTCAGTGATCGTCTAGCGAAGAAAGCTGCAATTATGGTGAAAATCCAAAGTACAACTAACACTAAAAATAGTGCGCTTATTATAGGCATGGCGTCGCTTGCGGTTATGTTCGAGGTGTTGGGCGTTAAGCCTGAAAGTGACGAAATTGTTGACCAACTGCCATTCCAAGACGGATAAAGCTTCTGAAGTAAACTTGTTAATATGGTCGTGTCAAAAACTATGTAGAGAGCCGCCGCAACTGCCCCTACTACGCCCACTATGCCTGCAACGAGACTGTAAAGTGCATTAGTGAATATACCTCTTTCTTTATAATTGTTCGCTAAACCGTTCAGTGCAACCAAAACGAGTATTACACCAACAAGGTCAAGAATGCCAAAAGTATAGCTAGTAACCAATGAGCCTATTAGCATTAGTATTGCGCCTATGCAGCCTAAGATTTTGCTTGAATCAAGAGTCATTCGTTTTTTCCCCTAATTTTTTGTCATCTTACTTAGAATAAAAGCTTTTTCATGTTTGTTCATTGGCTATGTTAAAGTATGTATCAAAATTCAATATTTTGGAGGATTAGCTAATGAAAGTTAAAAGAGGAATTTGGGGCTTAATTGGTTTTTATGTTTCGCTATCAAGTTGGCCCTGCAGTATGCTGTAGTAGGTTTGCAGGTAGGCTTTGCCATTTTCTGTTATAGTGTACACTTTCCTTGCTCGTCCGTCTTTTTTTTGTTTTTTGCTTTCAAGGAAGCCTTTTTGTTCTAGAGAATTTAGCGCGGGGTAGAGTGCGCCATGTCTTAGTTTTATGTTAAAATCTGCTTCTACTTGTTTTTTGATTTTGTATCCCCATGTTGGTTGGACTTGCACTATTCGTAATAATTGGATGTCTAGTAGGTTTCTGATTATGTGTTGTACAATTTCTTTTTTGTAGATTTCAGACATGGTTTTTTCCTGTTGGCTTGTTGTTTGTGAATTGTTGATGTTTTGATTTATTTAGCTTATGTTAATTTTGTGTTGAGTTGTATTGCGGTGTTATGTTTTTGTATGCTTTGGTTATGTATGAAGCTTTATATTAGGGTTTATTAATATAACATACTCAAGATATGTCCGAAAGAGGACATATTGTATACAAGTAGAACAGAAAAACTGTACAACAAAAATACACATGGAGAAGGAATAAAAAAATGTTAAGAAGTATAAACTCACAAAAAGAAGTTTCAACCAAACTAATGAAAGGCTTACTAGACCTAATAATACTACAATTCCTAAGCACCCAACCCATGCACGGATACCAAATAATAACCAAAATCCGCAAAAACTTCGGCGTATACTTCGGCCCAAGCACCATCTACCCATTGCTAGGTACGCTTGAAAAGAAAGGCTTTGTAAACAGCGAATGGAACATGGACTCCGAAAGGCCAAGAAAAATTTACAGCCTAACAAGCAATGGACAAAGCATGCTGAACTTCACCGAAGAATCCCTAAACCTGATATGCCGAAAAATATCAATCCAAACAAACGCAGGAATGACCCTTGAATCACCAACCCAGTCGACAGTAAGCATGATAGCCAAGAAAGGAAGAAGCGACCCAACTAACCGCTTAGCATTTGAAATCCGCTAAATCAAAAAACTTAATGCGCTTTCTGGCAGAAAGTAGCCTTTAAGCTGGGTTGTGGTGTTCAGTTAAAAAGTTACTTTTTCATTTTGTTAACAAACGTGTTTTAAATATATCAACATGCTAATTCTATATTGGTCAAGCTAAAGGGTGACCAATTGAAACAAATTAGCACCAGCGCAAACAGCGAATTGAATAATCAAATCCTTGAGTTTTGTAGACATGTCGCTGGCTCCGCAAATATCACCGCTATAGCTCACGTTGATAAATATTCAATGAGAACAGCTAACGAGAAAACATTGATAGAAATAATGCTTGTAATCCATGATTTTCAACCTAGAGTAATGAGTTACCTAAAAACAGTAAATGAAAAAACAATTTTTGTTTTTGCGGTTGACCAGTGGATTTTCGAGCGAGACATCGAGAGAGGCTTTCTGGGAGAAGCCATTGCAAGTAAACTTGTTTTTCCTCACTCAACTCTTTACGGCGACGATTACTTGCATGAAAAAGAGGTAACGTTGAAGAAGCGTTTGATTCTTGAATTGCTTGAGAATTTGGCGTCAAGTTTTCCAGAGCTTGCTCATCGAATTCAAATTAAGCCGCAGTACTTTATGTACGAGGTGCTTTTGAATCGAATCCGAGTTTTCCCTTTGCTTGCCTATGAACTCTCAGACTTAGTGAATGGACTGACATTAAATGAGACTGAATCCCTTGGCAGTTACAATGAAGCTTTGAGGCAGCTTGAAGCGGAGGGAAAAGTTAACTTTTTAAATGGTTACGTAATGATTTCAAAGAAGTTTATTGCCCGATGCCAAGACCCAAGAATCAAAATTATTAACCTGTCAAAAAATGCGCCACGGACGATATTCACATCGTTCTTTGGGGTTTTCCCTCAGCTAATGAATATTGTTTCACAGAATACCGAAGCCTTTCTAAAAACGCAAAAGATTAATTGGAGAAAACAGCCAGACCCGGGCTACCTGTTTATTGATCCCCAAAAATACGTTTTCGTTCCAACTTCAGCCGGTTTGGTTTCGTTAGCAGATAAAATTGACATTAAAGGTTTTGCTCAAAAAATGCTTTTGAAGGGTCAAAGTGAAGAAGATATTAAAGTTGAACCAGTCGGTGGAATGCTGAACGACGTATACGTGATCAATGTTCACGCGAAAGGCGGTGAAACGAAGGTGTTAGCTAAACGCTTTAAAGACTGGTCTGGATTCAAATGGTTTCCATTAACTTTGTGGTCTTTAGGTGCAAAGTCCTTTGCTCTTTCAGGTCAAGCTAGGCTTGCAAAGGAATGTGCCATTAGCGAGTTTTTGCTCAGTGAAGGATTTAATGTGCCGAAGATTTTGCATGTAAGTAATGCTGAACGTTTAATTTTCATGGAGTACATTGATGGAGAGAACCTCAGCCAAGCTATCAAACGCATAGCCGCGGCTACAGAGCACGAAACATTTGAGGAGGAACTAGCTAACCTTGGCAAAGCAGGCGAAATACTTGCAAAGGTTCATTCTCACAATATTGCATTAGGCGACACAAAGCCAGAAAATATGTTAGTTAAACCGGATGGCTCTATTTACATGATTGACTTTGAGCAGGCCACTCAAGACGGCGATAAAGCTTGGGATGTAGCTGTGTTCCTGTATTATTCAGGGCATTACCTTCAACCGCTTTATGGGAATGGTAAAGCTGAATCGATTGCAAAAACGTTCATAAACGGCTACTTGAAGGCTGGCGGAGACATCAATGTCATCAAAAAGGCTGGGTCTCCCAAATACACACGGGTTTTTAGCATATTCACAATGTGGACCATTATTTCTGCTATTTCAAGCGTCTGCAGAAAAACTGAAGCACCAAAGTGAAAGCGCATGGTGAAGAATCAGACAACCTTAACCTTCTATGGCGGAGTTAACGAGATAGGCGGAAACAAAATCCTCCTCCAAGACCGAGATACAAGGGTTTTCTTTGATTTCGGCATGTCTTTTACCGCTAAAAAACAGTTTTACTCGCCACCATTCCTTTCTCCTAAAAACGAAAAGAGCCTCCAAGAACTCGGAATTCTGCCGCAGATAAACGGGGTATACAAGTTTGACCAAAGCCCGCCTGAAACAAACGCTGTATTCCTTTCCCACGGGCATTTGGATCATTCGGCTTATCTGTCATTTATTAAACGGGAAATTCCCGTGTACTGCGGCGAAACAACACAAACTATCCTGCGAACCCTAAGCGACATTCGACGCGCGGACTTAGAATTCAACGTTGCAGACATCAACTTTAACGTTTTCAGAACAGGCAAAAAAATTCAGGTAGACAACTTAGTGGTTGAGCCGTTCCATGTTGACCATTCAATTCCAGGCGCCTACGGCTTTCTAATTCACACTTCAAACGGAACAATAATTTACACGGGCGACTTTCGAGACCACGGTGCCAAGCCAGAAATGACCCATGAATTTGTGGAAAAAGCCAAGGAGGCTGAGCCTGTGGCAATTGTGACTGAAGCCACCAACATGACTGGAGCAACAGTTTCCAACGAAGTGGAAGTGGAGGCGAAACTGGACAAGATTGCATCACAAGTCGACGGCATCTTGCTTGCAGAGTTTGGTTACTCGGATGTTGACCGATTGAACTCTTTTTACCACATTGCCAAAAAGAACAATCGGTGCCTTGCTGTTTCACTAAAACAAGCGTATTTGCTGGATGCACTTCGGAACGACAAGCACTTGCAGGTTCCAGCGCTGGATGACGATGGGATATTGATTTTTCGAAAGTCGAAGAAGCGCTATGACAAGTGGGAAAAACAGTTGATTGAACGCTTTGATGGAGAAAACAAGATTTTCGACGTGTTCGAAGTTTCGAAGCAGCAATGCAAGGTGGTTTTAGCGGTCAGCTTCTATGATTTTGAAGAGCTCATTTCCATTCAGCCAGCAGCCGGCAGCTGCTACGTCTTGTCAGCATCAGAACCCTTCAACGAGGAGATGGAAATTGACTATGAACGCCTAATTAATTGGCTAAGCCACTACGGCTTGCCCCAATACCACGTACATGTCTCAGGGCACATGATGCCGCTTCAGTTGAAGGCAGCGCTCAGAAAGATAAATGCCAAACAGATTTTCCCCATCCACACGGAAAACGCTGAATTATTCAAGAAGTTTATGGGAAACGCTGGCAGTCAGGTGTCGCTTGTGGAAAAATGCCGAGAATACCAGTTGTAGCCGCCGAAGTGGGAGTGTTTATTTACTTTTAAAAGAATTATTAGTTGTGAATTGTTATGAGCGAAAATTACTACTACAAGGGATTATACAAAGTTAAGGTTTTAACTGAAAGTGAAGGCTACTGGATTGTAGAAGCTCTGGAAGATTTTGAGGATAACGTTGACGGCGAAAAAGCCACCGTTAAAACAGGCGAAAGACGCATTGTTGCGCCGACCGACTTGCACAAAAAAAAGACCCTGCCACCGCCGATACCTGAGCACGTGTATGAGCGGCAACTGGAAAAGAAAGTAAAACAAATGGTTGCAGAACACGAAAAAAAACCAAGAAAAGAAGAATAACGGTTCGCTTTCTTTAGATACCGGTGGCTGGCCGCTTGGCTGCTAAACTGAATAAACTTTGATTAGCATAAAATCACTTATTAAATTGAAGTACAAGTCAATGATGATATATGTAGTTGGAAAACAATGGGCAAACAAAATTGGCGCTATTTACTGTTTCTAATTGGATCGCATCATCCCCCAGATAGACTTCATCGAACTATTCGCGTGAGTTTTAAGGGAAAAAGGGTTTACCTTTGTTCAAGATGCACAGGAACAGGTTTAGGGATAATAGGCGTTTTTGTAGCCAACACTTTTGGGTTGAGTTTCCCAATTGGGTTCTATCTTCCTTTTATTTCTTTTTTGCCGCTTGTCGCTGCCGTTGATTGGTTTACGCAGAGCGCAAAGCTAAGAGAAAGCAATAACTGGATACGTGTTAGTTCTGGATTCCTGCTAGGAATATCTGAAGCCCTATTTTTGTTGTTAATAATTAAAGGCTTTCTCTTCATGTTTTTAGTTGGGCTGGTTATAGTTTTTGCGTATGCTTTTTCGATTTACCTTATAGCAGCTAAAACGAAATGTCTAGACTCTTATATTGAAGAGCTAAATCAAATCCAAAACAAATCCAATTCCTCGACTGATTGAAAAAAAGTTTCATACTGGTGCTTTTAGGAGCTAACTTATATGTTGATTGCAATTTATTAAAAATTAAAGTTTGCAAAAGCTTAAATTATATTAGTAGCCTCAGATATTACATAAAACTGGGGAATAAATTTGACACAAGTTGAAACAAGACAGTATGATCTTGCAGTGTTGATAATTTTAATAATTTTCTGCTGGCCTGCAGCCATTCTCTACTATTTTACAAGACCAAAAATTATTACACAACAAGGTTACCCGAATCAAACATATTCTCAGCAACCCTCTCCAGTATACCCGCAGCAAACCGTCAATAGATTTTGCCCTCAATGCGGGCGGGTAGTACCGGATAATGTTAAGTTCTGCCCGACCTGTGGCAAGCAACTCGGTTAATTCTTGAAAATCACCCCTTCTTTTTGTTTTTTTATAGACATATGCTCCGAGCAGATAGAGTTCAAAGCTTAAATGATACAACCTGCATTTTCACTTCCCAAGAGGAAGAACAGTTGGCTAACCAAAAAATAAGCGAAGGCGACTACGTGCTAATTTACCTAGACGCACGCAGAACCTACATGATAAAAATTGAAGCAGGAAAAACCTTCCACACACACAAAGGCTACTTGAAGCTTGATGAGTTAATCGGCAAAGAATACGGTGAACCCGTCAAAAGCAGCCTTGGCATAACCTTCACCGCCCTAAAACCTGCCTTAACAGACTACATTATGAAGTCTTCACGCAACACGCAAATCACCTACCCCAAAGACGCGGCATTAATTGTTATGTTCAGCGGAATTGGACCTAGAAGCAGAGTTGTAGAATCAGGCACTGGAACAGGCGCATTAACCACTGCACTCGCGCACTACGTTGGACCAACAGGCAAAGTTTACACTTACGAGTTGCGTAGCGAATTCCAAAAAAACGCAGCCAAAAATCTGCAACGTTCAAAACTCGTAGATTACGTTGAAATGAAAAGCGGAGATGTCACCTTAGGAATTGAAGAGAGAGATGTAGACGCGGTAATTTTGGATTTGGCAACTCCATGGCTCGTGGTCCCACACGCTTACGAAGCGCTAAAGCCTTCTGGAATAATAGTCTCGTTCAGCCCAACCATCGACCAAGTCGTAAAAACAACAGAAGCACTAAAAGAAAACAGTTTCGTATTCATAGAAACAGTCGAGTGTCTGATGCGAGCAATGCAAGTCGAACGAGGAAAAACCAGACCTCAAACACTGATGACCGGACACACTGGTTATATTACTCATGCGAGAAAAATCCTCAAACCTCAGCAGCAACCAGCTCCAGAAGAGCCGATGGAAACAGAGGAAAAACAGGAGACAGCAGATGAAACTGCTGAATCAACTTAACTTTTGCTTATTCTTAACTGTTGTTGGCTGAGACATACTTAGCGTCCAGAAGGCTTGTTTTAACTGTTCACCGCGTGTCCAACCGTAATAGAAACCAGCTATTCTACCGAAATACGGGATAACTATATGGTCCAACGCCTTATACAGGATTGGATTAGGTACGCGGTTTTCAAGAAAAGTTGGCTTCCAAATTTTAATGTTATATTCCCAGCATTTTATGAAAAAGTCCCAGCGTGCTTTTGAGAGCGAATCAATCTCGGCGCCTTTCTTATTCATTAGCACACAATTCTCTAGTGGAACAAAGAACAGCGGCACATAAAACGCGTTATAATCCTTTAACTTATCCATCAATTCAAGCGTTTGCTGTACGTCTTCTTCTTTCTCATCTGGGAGGCCAACAATCAACGTTGCCAGAGGATACCAATTATTATCGTTAAGTATGCCAAACGCGTTGGCGACAACTTCCTGCCATTGTTCAGGCTTAAAAGGCAACATTTTACCCGACATATACTTCTTCATCAACCTTGCGCTACCAGTTTCAATTCCTGTTTCAGCGGTGATTATTGCTTTTTTGCCAAACGAGTACCAACTGCGCTCAATCAAAATTTCTGCAAGTTCCTTTACCATTTGCGGATTATGAACTGCTGGCGCTAAAGACATGTGGGATGCTTGAATACTTTTAACGCCTGGATACTTAGCAACTCTTTTTACTAGTTTTACAACGGCTTCCTTGTTTGGAATAAATTTTTTGTCTTTGGAACCGTACAGGAATAGGTCTTCGGTGACTAAGGTTATGTGGTCGCATCCGTCTGCCGTTGTTAAAGCGACTTCCCGCATGATTTTTTCCAGCGGCACATCAACTTTATGTTGCATGGTAGGCGTGCAAAACTGGCAGTTTCTTCCACAGCCCTTTGAAATTTCCACGGCGCCATGAATTGCAGAGTGTTTAGTTAAGGGCATTATGGCATTATAATCCCAGTTGCTGATTGATTCATCAGCTTTAACAATACGCGGAAGAGCTTCGTCATTGACTGCCTTCTTGAAAACATCAACGATTGGTTCTGGCCTTCCGCCAAGGAGCACGCAATCAACGTCATAGCTGTCTGATACTTTTTTGCGTTCTAGCTGCCAAGAACCAAATCCGCCAACAATAATTTTTGGCTTAAACTTTTTGATGCTCGGGTTAGTGACGAGTTTTTGGAATTCAACTGCATTCATGGGTTCTCCTCCGCCAATGATTGAGGAGTAAGTTTTGCTTACGTAACCCATGCCTGTTGGGTCCATTGAAGATATGCCTATAACCTTGGTTTCTGGTCCTATAAAGTCTTCAAGGTCTTCGGGGTGAACTACGGCTACTTCTTTTTCTGTGAAGCCACTTTCTAGCAGCATAGCTTCTACTTTTCTTAAGCCGTAAGGTGCGAATCTTGCTCTGCCATCAGGCTTGCGTTCCACCGGAGGATAGAGTGTTTTTCTGACGAATCCAAGCGGAATCGGGCCTTTGCCGAAACCTGCGACAAAAGCGATAAAAGGATTATTATAAAAGTCGCTCATTTCTGTAGCTGACGCTGTAAGAACTATTTTGATGCCTGAACCTGAGGCCAATCTCTCTCTTCCTCGCGAATAGAGTAAGAGAGTGTTTCGTAGCCTTTTAAGAATTACTATCGGTTGCACGCTATTGTCTGCGGAGTTAGAAGTGAATAGTTGCCGTCTGAGTAACTCTGATTATACAGATGTTAACGTCTGAGTAACGCTATTTTTAATGCTTTTTTTAGTGTTTAAGCTCAAGCGTTTGCGCTATTCATAGTGCTCTCCAACTAAGAGCCCATTCTTAACTGGTTCATCAGGATTTACAATTGAGACGCCCATTTCTTGCTCGTTTTCCTAATCCTTCAAGCGCCCAGCACAGTCTTTGCAATAAACGTTGGTTATCCCCGAATGAAATGCAAGCTTGCTACCTTTCAGTCTCTTGTAGAAAGTTTGCTGAGTTTAAGCCATATCGGAAGCTTTGCCAAGAACGCCTCCGCACTCAGCAAGTCGTCTTCACCAGCGAAGATTATTTGAAGAGGCGATCCGCGCGGAAAGTTTTCCTCAACAAATTCTTTGAGTTTCGAAATGTCGACTACTCTTGAGTTTAAAGGTATTCTTGTGTTGTTATGCTTGACCTCATTGTGCCTTCTTTGATGTTTGGGTTGTTTTCTATAGGTTCTTCCCTTTTTGCAATCATAACAGCAGATAAGGCTATGATGGTAGAGATAACTAACGTAATTATTAGCAATTGGGCAGGAAACTCCGGAACTGAAGGGGACGGGGAACTATTGGGCGTCGGCGTTAGAGTTGCTGTCGGAGTTGGCGTTGAAGTTAAAGTGGGAGTTAGCGTCGGGGTTGGTGTAGATATTGACGTTGGAGTCGGAGTTGGAGTTGGCGTAGGTGTTGGTGCCAATGCGAAGTTCGCATTTATTGTCCCGGGTCCATTTACGTTCGCGGTAGTAAATGTTGATGCAGCATTGAGGAAAATGATATCTCCAGTACTGCTTGACCATCCAGAGAACAAGTAACCAGAGCTAGGCGCTGCGCTTATTGAAACCACACCGACATCAAGCCACATATTACCTACTGCAGGGCTTGTCGACCCTCCGTTGGAAGGCGTCGCCGTGAACGATGTGAGATATTGTGTTTCCCAGTTAGCTGTTACTGTCTTGGAAGCGTTCATAAAAATTGGACCACAAGCTGCGAAGTATGTTCCAGATGCATCTCCAGTCCAATTCATGAATACTCTTCGAGTTCCGTTTAGATCGTCAACCATGCTCGTGCTCACGGCAGCGGTGGCGTTTGTTCCATTTTCGTACCAACCCTCGCCGATTTCTGAACCATAGACAGAATTAACCGATAGATAATATTCCGTCTTGAAGCTTACCGTATAGTTAACATTAGCCTGCACTACAAAACTGGTAGGCTGTGTTGTAGAATATCTCTGTGTAAAAGAGACATATATTGGGTTGTCAACTGTCAACATTGTTCCTACGTCAGCCAAGTCAGAAAAACTGCCCGCTACAATACTTCCGTTTTTGGGAATTCCCCCCTGAGTGTAGTGAACAACGTTAGAAGCATTAACTAAGCCAGGAGTGCTTAGCACCACATTAGTTGTGACAATTGACTGTGCACTTGTAAGAGTGAAGTTGCCACTTCCAGTGTTTTCTGTCGCTCTCTTCACGACGACATAATATGTTCCGGTGTTATTTGGGGTAACATAGAACTGTTCCGTTCCTCCTGTGGTTGCATTAGTGCTCTTTGCGCTTATTACGGGTTCTCCATAAGTGGTTCCAACACTATTATAGAGATACAGATCGTAATCTGCGCCAGCTGGAACGCTGAGGCTGAAATTGTACATATAACCATTGACGAGCTGAACGTTTCTTGCCCACGCCAATTTTTGTCCAACAACGGAAATGTCATTGGTCGTCGGCGGGCTCCCCAAAGTGTCCGAGGCCACAGTCCCAACTGTGTAAGACCTCAAAATGGCATCCACTGCTGCATCCAAGTTTACTCTGCCAAAGCCTTCGGTTACATCTTTTCCACCCCGTTCAAGGGTTGGAGAGTATAAAGATGAAGTATCTTCTTCCCGAACATCAGGATAGGTTTCAGTAGCTGTCATCAGCAGAATCATTTTAGGCTGCAAGGCTTGGCTCCTGGTCCAATTCCATTTAGCATAGCCTCCCATAGCTTGGATAATGTCCTGGGTACATCCAGCGATAATCGGCGCGGCCATCGAGGTACCCTGCATAGGCGTTGAATCATTAGCTCCCGCATCAGCACTATACAAAGGCACCGCATCTACGCTCCCTCCCGGAGCCGTAATGTCAGGCTTAGTAGTTTTTCCAGTATACCTCGAAGTGCCGCCTTGACTACTGTAATGGGCTATGTTATCGAACTGATTCATGGCTGCAACCGTAATTGCTTCGTCTACAGAGCCAGGTGAGTAAATATGGTTGCCTCCTGCGCCGTCATTTCCTGCCGCAACAACAGCTGTCACTCCACTATTCACCAAATTCACCATGGCTTGATCTACTGATGTACTCTCGCCCTCAAAACCTAAACTTAAGCTTGCAACAGTAATATGATAACCCACTCTGTTTGTTATTATCCAATTTATGCCACTTACTAATTGACTTGCGGTCCCTGACCCAGCTGAATTATCGACCTTAACATCTACCAGTTTCGATTGTGGCGCAATACCTGTCCATACAGAGAAATTGTCTGAAGGTGGGGAATAAGGCCATGACATATTAACAACAAAACTCACAACCCCCGTTCCACCCGTTATGCTGACAGCTGGGTTGTACATGTCATAACCACCTAAAGGAACCGAAGCCACATTGTAGGTTAGCGTGTACCAAGTGTTAGCGTTGGTTGCACTAATTGAAGCCATTGGGTTCCAGAAAGTAAGACTTTTTCCGCTGTTGTAGAGAGTAAGGTTAGAAACTTGAACTGTTCCAGTGCTTGACCATTTTATGCTTAAAGTTATAGATCCGCTGTTATTTACCATCATACCCGTAGAAACTGATGAATTGGTGCTTACTCGCCAGGTGGCAGTTGCACAGCCTGACGCGTCGACACTTGAAAAACCATTTCCGGCAGCTAACCCAGCAACATTAGAACCATGACCGTTGTCGTCGAACGGGGAATTAGTGAAATTAACTGTGTCGTCCCATCCAACTATTTTCTTGGAAAAGTTCTGATCACCATATCCGGGTGAAAAGTCTACGTGAGATGCGTCAATTCCAGTGTCCAAAAGGGCAATTGACGAGTTAGAATCTCCCTGAAGTCCCAGGTTGTTCCACACGTAGGTTCTGGCGCCCACCTGTTGCGCTGCATAGGCAACGCACGCTTCTCCTATTGCTTCCTTCTCAACCAATAGCAAGTCGGGACATTTGCGTGCGAAAATTCCGATTCCACCGTAAGTTATTGTGCCGCCGAATCCATAAGTTGCTTTTGTCCAAAGAGAAGTGGTCACTTGTCCTCCAGAAGAGACGAAGTCATCAACATCCTGAGTTGTTGGAACGGCTTTCAACATGACGTCGACTTCTATTTCGTTTTGTGTTGTGCCGTTCGCCGTTCTTTCCGTGATTTCTTGGTCGAGGGTATCTGCGATTCGGTTGTTGTCTTGGTCAACCCAAGCAGGTTTCTGAACCGTGGGAGTGAAGGTATCTTTCTTTTCCAAGCTGGGTATGGTGGAGGAGCCAGAAGTCGTATTAACCGAATTGGGCATCAATACTGACAAAGACGAAATCAAGAAAAATATGACTAAGATAACTGAAAACGTTGAGAGTTTTCGCTTCATTTCCCTTTCCTTGCATCAACTCTGTATATATGACAATTTGTTTATAAAACCAATCCCACAGGAGAACCGCAAGTCGATAAAGCAACGCCGAAAGTAAAACAGACGGAGTGAGCTCCAAATCGAGCCCAATTTGGGCGTCCCTTTATCTGAAGAGAAGGGCAAAGTCGAAAGGCGTATTCAAAACTTGAACAGGGAGTTTTGATTAATCATCTTGAAGGGTTGGCAGCTTGAGGCCTTGTTGTTAAGGAGAAAATGGCTTCAAACAATGTTGGAAGACCCAAATTCATCTACCGTATTCCGTCTACAGCAGCAAAACAGGTGACGGCTGCACTTCAAAACCCGCATGAGACGCTCGTAACCCTGCAGTTCAGTCGGCTTAGGCATCTCTGCAGGTTCGAGAAGGGCGGCCACTGCAAAGAAACAAAGAGAGACTGCACGCCTCAAATTTGCCCCCAAATCAAAAAATAAGAATTATAACCACTTTTCACCAATAAAGGGACAAGCCAGCGCGCTAAGAAGGGAACGGCATGATCATGACAGCAGAGGGAGAGACTGTAATGTTGAAGATCGATGGAATAGGCTGGTTTACTGGTAAGGGCTTGAAAACAAGCGCCAGGGGAGCTATTTATTTTATGACAAGTTCGCCGAAGCTCGCGAGCCTCAACAAGATGGTCGGCGTTTGGGAACGCGAATCAGACGAGAACGGAGACTTTAGCGTCAAGGTCTGGGCGTGGAAATAGCCACATCCTCTTTCTTCTTTTCAGCAGGGTTCATTTTTGTTAATGCCCTTCCCTTAACTCTTCCCACCACGTTGCGTGTTTTTCTGATTTTCAAATGCTTAAAGGCGCTTGGGCTTCAAAAGAAAATCAGGAACAGGTTAACAAGCAAACTGGGATTAAAAACCATTTTTGACCAATTTCGGAACAAACATGCGCGCTAAGTCACCAACTTAGAAAGTTACAGGAAGAATGGGGCGCCGGTTCAACTCCTTAGCCTGCGCTTTCTGAGACGTCATAACATGTGCATAACATGACCGCTAAAAATTGTCGAACTCTCGGGTACACTATCAAAAAGCGATAGAAACGCAGTCATTTCAATCGCAATTCGGTTATTCTTTGCTCGCAAATTGATAGTGCTTGAAAAATGTTTGAACGAGAGTTTAGTGGGAATTTTTCGGATATTTTAGTTTAAATCATGGTCACTTAATACATTAAATGGAAGAAAGTAATAAAGTTATTGAGAAAAATCCAATTTTCAAGGGTATTTTGGGAATTTAACTGAAAATCTTATGACCAAAAAAAAATCCCCAATAACAGTAGCATAAGATTTGGAGTTATCTAAAAATCAAGAGAGAAAACAAGTGGGATTAGAAGAGGCTATTCAGTACCTCAAAAAAAGGACTTAATCTGAACGTAGGAATGCCTTATTTTTTGATAAAGAGCCAGCAGAACGATTGATTCAGAAAAACCGACCAGAATAAGGCTCATAAGATTTAAATAGCTTGCATATGTACACATTTGTACATATCTGTACCTATTTTTGATTTTTGGAGTTGTTGCTTTTGGCAGACAAAGTCATGTGCGTTATTTCTCTCGATAAAGATATCAAAGAAAAAAGCCACGAAGTTGGGCTTAACATAAGCAAGATAACGGAAAACAGTTTGCGTTTCATTCTAAGCCGAATGGACGACTACACTTCCGTTATTTCTCAAGACAAAAAACCTGTGACCACGGAGGTGACAGCATGAAGATTGGTAAAGATATCACCGATAAGAAGATTGGTGGAATAAGCAGTCCCAAAGACAGCAAAGACTTTGAAAAATTTGTTCAAGAGCGAAAAAGGAAGCGCATAAAGGAAGAAGAGGAGGAAAAAATAACCAGCAAAATGCCGGACGAGAAGCAGCCAAGCGATGACAAACTCGCAGACGAAATGGCAAAGTTAGCTACAGAAAAAAGCGTTTTCGTTAATAATCGACAACGAGCAATTCAAGACATCGAGGAAGAAGATAGCGAATGACTCTATCAAAACGCTATTTTCCAAACACTCTAACTCCTTTTCTTTTCAGGAGACCAGTAAATTCTCAAAAGTACTATGAAAAAAGCGGATTCCCAGCAGATCACATTGAAAAAGCCAACCTTGGCGAAACACCACCTGCATTTTTCGCTTATCTATTCATGTTATTGACAGGAGTGCATTTTGAAACCAATTTACCTACGAAGAAAACTCGCGGGGACATAGACCTCTTCTTGCATAACACACGGCTTTCATTCGATGGTTCAAAAAGTGCCTTTAAGTTTGCACAGAAAGTACTCAAATTAGGAGGTAAATACTGCGTTATATCAATCAAGAATTGGTCGCTATACTCTGTATACAACTTTCTACCACAAAAAATCGAAGACTTATCAAGAGAATTTGAAAAGGTAGACCCAGACCATATAGGGCTATGGGTGCTCATAATTCCTCATGTTCCTTATCCATTACTTAAAAAAATAGAATCTTACGGAATAACTGTAATACAAACAAATTTTCAAATCCTCCCAGCCCAATCAGAAGAAGAAAAGCATGAACAAAGAAAGGTTATCAGACATTGGCTTAGACGCTTGATTGAAGAGCTACAGCCAGTTCTAATGCAATATTTCGAAGCTAATGTATGCTATAGTATCTATGAAATAGATGATGAATATAATCTAACTCCTATTGCTAACATTGGATATTTCGGTTTAGCTAGTTCATCATCAAATAAAGTATCTAATAGTGAAATGGAAAATTCATCATGCATCTCATAGTTTCATCAGATTTAACCTCCGCTCTCTTCTTTTTCTCTTTCAGCCATCCGAATCTTTCTAATCGTATGTTTCTCAAATCATCTGTAAACAAATTTTATAGTGAAAGAATGAAAATTAGCTTATCTTCCTCTATCCAATCATCAGTAAATGCATCCAGTGTCTATGAAACTGAGGATGATATTACTCTCGTATAGCGTGCTGGCTGGTTAACGAGTCGCGCACTTTTTCTTTTCATATCCATCCTCTTCGTTTGAAAATCAGCGCAAGGGTCGAAGCTACCGTAGCCATTATTGCAATCATAATGTAGAAGCCGTAAGGATTGTTTGTTTCCGGGATGAATCCTGTTCTGAAGTTTGTTCCGTAAATTCCAGCAATCAAAGTCAGCGGAAGAAAAATGGCTGAGATTATCGTGAGAATCCTGATTATGTTGTTAGTATTTATCGTTTGAACGTTGACTAGTATGTCTCTGATGTTGCTCATGTCTTCCCGGTGAGCATCGACAACCTCCACTAGCTGGATTGTTCTGTCGTAGAGGTCTCCGAAACGAGGAAGGTTCACTCCTTGCACCAGTGCAAATTCTCCCCTTGTTATTCTTCCCATGATCTCGCGAAGCGGACTCAAACTCTGTCTAAGAGCCACCAGTCTCTCTCGTATCTTAAGGATTTGCATGCCAAAACCTCTCTCTGACAGCTTTGATCTTTCTCTGAAAAGCCCCAAGGCTTCTTGACTCAATGCTTCAATTTTTTCGAACACCAAATCTGAAACAGGGTAATATTCACTCGTGACCAAATCCAAGAAAATATATAACATAATATCAGTGGAGGGCACAAGTGAAAGCGAGAAATAGCCATGAGTGCCTATTTTCTTGTAAACGGCACAAGTCAGGTCTGAGTAGCCCTTATGCAGCGTTATTATCCATCTTGAACAAACAAGCATCGCCAAGCATTCCATTTTTCCATCAGAAATAAAACTTTCCCGATGCGGAAAATTAAGAAGACAGAACACACGATCTTCATGTTCATCAATTCTTGAACGCCCCCCTTCTTGGGTAAGTTCTTGAAGGTTGTGTTCGTCTATGCTAAAATAGTCCTCTAGCTTTTTCATTTCGGCATCGGTCGGGTCTTGGGCGTCTACCCACAGAACTTCATTTTTATTAATTTCTTCAGGCAAAACCTCCAAATTTTCCGATTGCCATCTGCCCTCTTCGTGTTCCTTAAGCAAAGTGATTGTTAGCAGCCGCTATCTCCGAGTAAGCTAATGAAAATTCTCCTTTGTAAACCTAACTATCGCGCCCATGCTTGTTCCGAAATTGGGCAAGAATTATATTTATTCTTGTTTTGTCTTTATAGACAGTTTCTGTTTTCCATTCACGTCCCATGCTTTGAAAAGTTACACTAACCTAAAAAGCGGACTTAAAACCATTTATAAAAGGGAAAGTTAAGAAACTATTTTAATTAAAGTCTGCTCAAAAATTAGACTTAGGCAAAAATATAAAGCCGTCCCTTGCTAAAGGGCATAGGTGAGGTGAGAAAGTATGAGTAAAGAAAAAGGGCAGCGACATGTTCATCCAGCAGAATGGGAGGACATTGTTGTAGGTGTTTTTAAGTACAATTGCCTCATAGTCAAAGAATATGTTTACAAATCAAGAAATGTTTTGCCGAAAGATTTTGAAGAGTTTAAGAGGGAAGTATTGCAATATGTTAATTGGCATTTGGAAGCTACGGCAAGTAGACTTCAAGCAGAGCCCGCCTTAGAGTTTAAAGCCTATGCTGAAAGCATAAGAAAGGACTTGCCTCCACGCTTTGAAAAGGTTATTCAAGACTATTACAAGAGATTTTTAGAAGAAACAACCGGAAAAAAAACTAAGCCATAAAGAAACAATAAGTTAACAAGGTTGTCCGCGCGCTCCAATAAAGAGATTTAATAATATTAGTAAGACTATAGGCAACAATAACCTATTACTACTAAATTTATACAAGCAAGGAAAAAAGAGACAGTGAATGAAACTCAATCGAGCCGCCCTAAAAACATTGCATTAGAAGAGATTCTAAAAAACCGCGGATTCTCTGAGTTCCTTATTACAGCTTGGGGAATAATTGAGCTTAATTTAAATAATGTCATTTTACGAGAATTCAACATGTCCACAACAAATCCAGAATATATTAAATTACTAAAACCAGATTTTTCAAAGAAGCTTTCTTACCAGTTAGAATTAGGCATGATTTCGAAAGAGGAAAAAGAAACTATCCAAGCTTTCAAAAAGAAAAGAAATGACTTTTTTCATGACCAAGGAGTCTTTATTTCACACATAGAGGAAGGTCAAAAACAAGAAATTGCTGATAAAGCTTTCAAAGCCGTTGATATTGCAGAAAAGCTTTGCATCCGTGTATTTGACGGTACGAATAATCAAAGATGGGTTGACAATGCAAAAAAGACTAAATCATGAAAAGCCTCTATTGTTTCTTCGTCTTCTTCCTCTTGCTTTTTACCAAATTCCAGCACTCGGTAGCAACTTGCGCAAATAATGTCCCCGTTTCCGCTGTCTACGAAAGTCTCGGGATGAGTGCAGCGCGGGGGCTTCTCAATAGTTCGCTCTTCGATTTCCTTCAAGCGCTTTTTCCAAGCAGCGACTTCTTCTTTTTTCATTTTGGTGCCTTAGGGATTTTTCGACCTGACTTAATCCAATAGGGGTCAACTGTGCTCTTGCCAAATTTTTCGCACCAGCGCCAATATTTTTCATCGTCAGTTTCTTTCGGCTTTTCGGATTCGGCAAGAGCATGGTTTAGAAGATGGTAACGAATGGATGCTCTGAATACACTGAAAAACGTCAAGATCAAGCAGTGGAACTTACTTTGCTTGCAGGTCTGGGCACCTTTAATCCGCCACAATTCATGACAAAAATAGTTAAAGAATGCAAAAGATACCACAAGCGCAAAGTCGAATATCTAAGATAGAAAAAGGCTCACACGAACATTCAGCAAAAAGCCACATCCATGAAAAGTCTGCCCGAACTATGAGAACAAACTGAATTGCCGGGGAAAAAATCATTTGCTATCTTACACCTTATATTAAGTTTAGGTCAACTCGCTGAAAGTTCACTTTGAGGTAACTGGCATAAAGGATAAGATTGAACAACTGATAGTTATGGCATCGCGGGCGTTATTAAGAACATATTAATTAGGCGAAATAGCAAAGTGTTATTTGAGGTAAAAATGGAATGCCAATAGTTCAAGTTTCTGTTTGGGAAGGAATGACCCTTGAGAACAAGAAGAAAACAGTTGAAGGGATAACTAGAGTTTTTGAAGATTTAGGTGTTCCCAAGGAAGCAGTTGAGATCGTTATTTATGAAGCGCCAAAGAGCAATTGGGCAACGGGTGGACAATTGCATTCAGAAAGACACGCCCGAACGCTCTCATTATAAACTTCCTTGAAATTTTAGCTAGAAGGCTTTGTCAGCTGTATTTACTTATTACATACCTCTTGTTTCCAGAGACTAACTCGGAGTTTCCAGAAGAAAATAAGAGAAGAGTCGAGAACCGTTAAAGAATCACTGAATCATTTCACAATAAGCATCTAACTGGATTTTGCATCATCAAAAACGTAAACAGTAAAAGAAAATCCAAAATGGGTTAGGGCAAAGAAAATCGGTTAACTATTCAAGCACTGATTCTGTATTTAACTTTATTTTGGGTAACGTAAGACTTTCTCAGCAAGAAAATAAGTTGCTGTACAAGAAACGGTTTGAATGAAGAAAGAAAAAATCACTATGAATCCATCATCAACTGAATATCGAAACTTAGTCAGATTAAAGGATTATTGAGCCTTTCCCAATGTGAGGTTGTTGGAACCTAAACTGATTTAACTTTTCTTTCTATGAAAATATTTTAGAACCATGTTGTTATTGAAGAAGAGCTTTTATTTTATCAAAGATGTCAATGGGTTTTATTAGAGCACCACAATATTTGCAGGTCAGTATTTTTCCACCTTCAGGAATTTCTAACATGCCGCTGCAGTTTGGACATTTATAATTAGTCATTACCAACCCGCCTTTTGACATGACCTCTTTTAATGAGGAGAAATCAAGAACTATCTGAACACGCTCTTTTTCTTTTTCTGCTTGAATTTGACTTTTTCTTTGACTTACAGCTGAGTTAATAATTGGAATAAGTAAATGTACCTTTCTTGTTATGACATTAAAGTCTGTGAACTCCTTACGCTGGTTTGCTTTGTCCAAGATGATTAGTTTATTAACAAGCCCGCGTTTTCCAAGTGATGCTGAAACAATATCTTCCAAGTTTAAAGCATAATTGATACCGTAGCTTTGAGAAAATAAACCATTCTTGCAAACACAAAGGATTCTGTGATTTGTGACAACCAGAATGCCGGCTGACACATTTTCTCCTCCTAAACTTCCTCGTCTTCCAGAAAAAATGATGCTGTAAACAAGGCGATACTTTGGCAGAATGATGAAATTCCAGTGGGACAAGTCAAGTGCATGGAATTAGGGTAATCTTGACATGCATAGCGGGTAACGGTTTGGCGCAATATGGACAAAAATTATTGTTTTCTTCTACTTGTTTGCCACATGAAGGACAGAACATTCCAGTTTGCCTCAACATAGCTTACAAGCAATTCTTGTTTAATAAATATTCGATACTTCTAAAAATTAAAGACAATGTACGTAGTATTCAGCTAAGTTTTCATGATAATTAACCCAGATAGCCCAGAGCCTAAAGTGCAGGTTTTCTTGCCTTCATACTTGCCATTTAAAGAGGAAAAATGCTCTAAGTGCGGTAAAGTCATAGCAGAAGAAAAAGAGCTAATTAGAATTGTTCATAAGTCTTAAATCTGCATAGGCAATTAAGCAAAGTTTTCCCGCCAGCCTTTTCTGAACGGAAGAAGAGTGCGCGCTAATAGAATAATGCTTAAGGAGCCTTTTATTGCAAGGCCCGCGTTGCTACCGAGTCGTGATTGATGATTGCCACAGCGCACACATTGAAGAAGCAAAACTGCCAGCCTACTTCACCCAGAAGCACAGTGAAACCTCTACGTTTACCGTCTCTGAGCCTAGCCAAAATGCGTTCGTCAAAAAAGTCCATTATAGGCATAAATATATAAAAACGGACTTATAACCATTTTTAACCATTTATTTAATTCCCCTGCGCGCGCTATTAAAATAATGCACCCGCGCTTAAAGCATAACTTGCATTTACTTTAGCGCCCCATTGTAGACGTATCTACCTTTTTATCTGATTTGTTTAATAGTGGAGACCAGAAATCTATGGGAAATAGTGGACTCTTATCTAAGTAGAGGTCGACTTGATCAATATTCTCGAGTCGATCGGTCATCTCTTTCAATTCAAAGAAGTCGGAAAGCTCTCTCACCGCAACACCTATACACAGATCAAGTGGTGATGCAACAAACCTTATCGACGTGATGACGTTCGGCGTCTGCAATATTTGGCCAAGGATATCTTCTATCTTGTTTTTGTTTTTAGCTTTGATGTATATAAGAACCCAAGCAGGGTATCCGATCTTGCTTAAATCGACTACTATCGTGGAAAGTGTCAGCACGTTTGTTTTGAGTTTTTTGTATCTCTGGATTACGGTATTGGTTGATATGTTGAGTTCTTTGGCTATTTTGCTGAAGGATTTCCTAGATTCCTTTACGAGTATTGCTGCAATCTGGCGATCCAGATCATCGATTTCCGCTTTTTTCCCGAGATCTACAGCCTCTCGTCTGGGTAGTTTCAAATCATTTTTCTCTTTTCCTAATAACAGATTTTCAGGATGTTCCGCAATGGGATGCCCCCAAATTAGTGGGTTTTCTGCGCGTTTGACATAGATGCAGGATTCTATATACTTCAATACTTGGGTAAACTCGTTCATGTTTCGACAGGCTAAAGCTGCACCAATATTGTTTTTGCCGATAGGAGGCAGGATTCCTACAACATTATAATTCATTAGTAGATATTTTTCGACTTCCTTCTCTTTGCCTTTGAACGTTTGGATTGACAAACCTGCAAAGATATCGTAACCCAAGCTGTGGGGGTTTACGAGTGTTATTTCGCCTTTTATGATGCCTTTTCTTTTGAGGTTTGCAATCCGCATTTGGGTTGCGCCAACGGTTATGCCGCATTTATGGGCGATCTCTGTTAGGCTTGTGCGAGCATCGCATAGCATCATCTTCAAAATCTTGGCACCGATTTCATCAATCGTATTTTTATTAGATGAGTTATCCAATGGTTTATCCGTCGAACCTGAATTTGATATTTCATTAGGCTGTTCAGCATTTAAGCATATCTGTAATCTGTTTCTGACTGAACGTTTTTTAGAATTATGAGATAAAAATTGAATTATATTCAATAATCAGCAATTTTGGCACAAATTTTATAAGCGATGAGATGACAACTTTGATTTCATCAAAAAAAGGAGAATAAAAATACATGAAATTTGCTAAAAACAAAACTATTGCTATTGCAATCGCTATATTCTTAACACTTTCGATGTCAGCTTCAATGATGCTAGTGCCAACTGCTAACGCGCACACGCCGCCATGGCAAATTGCAACCATGGCCTTTCTCAATGTGGCACCTAACCCTATAGGTGTCGGTCAAACACTTACCGTTAACTTCTGGCTCCAGATGCCACCACCCACAGCAGGCATTACGTATGGCGATAGATGGGAGAATATAACAGTGAAAGTTACACTGCCTGATGGAACTACTACAACACTGGGACCTTTTGCATCCGATGACACAGGAGGAACATTTACCACATACACGCCCACTCAACTTGGCAACTACACTTTCCAGATGAGTTTTCCAGGACAAACATTAGCAGGCAACAATCCTCCGCCGGCAGGCTTCGGTGTCGCAGCACCGTTTGTTGGCGATTATTTTGGGCCTTCTGTTAGCAACACAGTAAAGGTTACAGTGCAAAAGGAGCCCATACCCTCTATTCCGCTAAATCCGCTTCCGACAAGCTACTGGACACGCCCAATAAGCGCTGAGAACAACAATTGGTACTCGATAGCCGGGAACTGGCTTGGGATGGGAGGATCCTACAACGCCAGTGGCAATTATAATCCATGGAGCACAGCGCCAACCACCGCCCATATCCTATGGACAAAGCCTATTGCATTCGGAGGCACAGTCGGAGGAGAATTCGGCGGAAGCCTAACAAGCAACTTCTACACAAACAGGCAGTATGAAACACCGTATGAACCGATAATTATGAACGGCATCCTCTACTACACTGAATACCCCACTGGAGGATCAGCCTACATGGGATACCCCGCTAATAATCAAGGTTGGGCTGCCGTAAACTTGCAGACGGGACAAACAATTTGGACTGACGATTCCGCCAACTACGGTGGTGGTTCTCCAGAGCAAACTGCTCTAATATCAAGTGGCATATGTACGTATTTAGCTTGCGGTCAACTACTCAATTTTGTATCACCTAACCAGTACGGATGCCAAGCATTCTTATGGAGCACCGGAACCCCGGATGGAATCAATGCGGTCGCTGGGTCAACTACATGGAACATGTTTGACGCCTTTGATGGAAAGTATTTGCTGAGCATTGTTAACGGTACTGGACTGACGCTTACGGAAGATCAAAATGGAGACTTGATAGGCTACTACATTAACTTCGCTGATAACACGCTGAATATGTGGAACTCGACATGGTGCATCCAGAACTACGATAACATAACTGGAATGACAACCGGAATCAGCCAGTATACTAATCCTTGGATGTGGAGGCCTATTCAAGGTTCTCAAATTCCGTTTTCAGATGGAATAGAATGGTCAGAACCAATAGCTACTAACTATTCAGGTAATGCTTTGCCAGGGACTCTCTGGCCTGGCGCTATTAATAGCGGTGTAATAATCATGAGCACAAATAACGGTGCTAACGGTGGAGGCTCAGGTGGAATGGCAGGTGGAGGCATTTTCCAATCTGGATATCAAATTGAAGCAGGCTACAGTGCAGACACGGGTGCACAACTATGGATAACTAACCGAACTGAAACACCGTACACATCGCTTGCTGGTCCTAGCTCATTTCTAGATGGATGTGGAGTCTACGTTGTAGTGAACCAAAACACGCTTACAGCAACTGGTTACAGTATTTATACAGGCGCGGAGCTGTGGACAAAAGTACTTCCCAATGCTAATACTTATGATACCTATATGATTAGTGGAATGGTTGCTAATGGCACACTTTACATGTATGCGCTTGGAGGAGACGTGTATGCTATGAACATACAGACAGGAACTATCTTGTGGCACTATACTACTGGAAGCGCCGAGTATAATACTCCCTATGGTGTATGGCCAATTTGGGCGTGGAATTATCCGTCGTCAGAGGCTATTGCTGACGGAGTGCTATTCATCAACGAGGGTCATGAGTATAGTCCACCACTATTCCGTGGCGCTCAAGTAGTAGCCTTGAACCTCACTGATGGGCAACCGATATGGAACGATCTTGGATTTTACGTTAGTGGTGGTCCAGCTATTTCAGACGGTGTCTTGGTAATGCTCAATTCCTATGACAATCAGCTATACAGCTATGGCATGGGACCCAGCAAAACAACGGTTACAGCACCTAGTGTTGGCGTGACAACTTCCACACCATTGACGATAACGGGTACAGTAACTGACATCTCTGCCGGCTCACAACAAGAAGCACCAGCAGCGAACTTCCCAAATGGTCTTCCATGCGTTTCTGACGTAAGCATGACTCAATGGATGGACTACGTTTACCAGCAGCAGCCAATGCCAACAAACGCGACCGGTGTTCCAGTTACCATAAGCGTCGTTGACTCTAACGGCAACTACAGAACCATCGGCACCGCCACAAGCAATGTCTATGGGACCTACAGTTTAACTTGGACACCTGACATTCCAGGCAACTACACTGTCATCGCCAGCTTCGCAGGTTCAGGATCATACTATGGATCGTCCGCTACAACAGCCTTCTATGCTAGCGCTGCACCCGCAACACCATCTCCATATCCAGTTACAGTGTTGCCTCCTACTGAAATGTACATTGGCGTAGCAGCAGTCGCAATAATAGTTGTAATAATCATCGGCTTTGCTTTACTCTTCTTAACGCTTAGAAAACGCCCATAAAAACTGCAAAAGCAAAAATCCACTTTCCCCTTTTTTAGTCTTAAAAAGCAATGGAGAAGAGTTAGGGGCTGAGAAGGCTCTGGTTAAAATTCACGATGTTAGTCATAGCAATCGTGATTACGCATTTGCATTTACGTTCTTTTCTCCTTAAAGAATGTTCCAGAGCCTCAGCAAACCCTTACTAAAATGTAAACTATTGGTGACCTAGACAAGTTACTAATATTCAAATTAATAAAACTCAGCTGCACTGTAACAATAGTTACCCAAGTATAGGAGCTAAAAAAAATGAGTTCAAAAGAGGAAATAAATCAACAGCTAAGAGCTTTAACATCTGGTTATAGATGGGTAATATTGCTTGTTGTTGTATATTCTTTTGTGGCTTCCAGTGTTGCTTTTGAATCAGTACCCCCTGCCCTTCCTGCAATGATAAAGGCGTTTTCTATAAATGATGTGCATGCAGGTCTCATTATGTCAATCGTTATTATTCCCGGACTTTTTTTGAGTGTACCATCAGGTTGGCTTTTAATTAAATATCAAGCAAAAAAGGTTGGTGTAACTTCATTAATATTTGTTACAGCCGCTTCCTTTTTTACTTCTATTTCAAATTCTTTCGAAACAGTTCTTCTGTCAAGATTTATTTTAGGAGTTGGAGCAGTTTTAATCACAATAACAGGTTTCGCAGCAATTCCTCAGTGGTTTGAATCTCATGATTTGGGAAAAGCTATGGGCTTACTTGGAACTAGCTTTCCACTCTCAATCGTTATCACTTTTCCCATCATGAGTTTTGTCACAACCAATTTTGGTTGGCGTTTCCCTTTCTACATTGCTACTTCTTTGGCAATTATTGCAACAGTGCTTTTTCTGACAGTTGTTAAAGATGGTCCCTATTCAAAGAATGCGATTGCAAAAGGTAGTCGCAAGACTTACTTTAATCTCGAGATTTGGAAATTGGGGTTCTGCTTACTTTGTGCGCAAGGTGCAACATTTTCGTTCTCAACATGGGCGCCGACCCTTTTCACCAGATTTTCTGGCTTGCCCAATATTCAAGCAAGTTTTTTGGCTAGTTTGAGCAGTTTTCCAACCATTTTTCTTGTTCCTCTTTTTGGATATTTGTCTGACAGAATGGGAAATAGGCGGTCCTTCGTTATATTTGGGTCCTTCTTGATGACAATTGCATTTGTTAGTATGGGGTTTGGTTTAAACATAGCAATGGTAGGTTCAGTTCTATTCTTAGGATTAGCCACTGCAATAATCTTACCATCTGCCAATTCAATGCCCTCTGAAATCTTTGGTAGTAGCCAAGCAGGAATAGGGTTTGGTATAGTATCAACTTGTAGTTTAGCGGGCGCAGTTTTGTTAGTTACTTTAGTCGGTTACCTAATAGATTCGACTAGCTCTTTAACGATACCTTTTCTTGCAATGGGTTTTTTTTCGGCAATGGGCGTCGTGCTAGCTTTTTCAATTAAAACAAAGTGACAAGAATTCTAATTCTGAATAGAACATACTGGAATCATCCGAAAAAGAGTTTGAGAACTGACGGCAAAACCTATTTTAACTTACATAAATGTCAAATACTAAGAAAGCACTTTCTGTAAACATGGGTGACGAAAATGCTTGAAACCCCTCTTCCTGTAACTATTGCTATGATAATCAATCAACATACCGAGGCATTTCTGAGAAGAAGCCGAGGTTGTGTACGTGTAGCATCGCTTATTTCTGAGGCAAACTTTGACGAACTTGTTGATGTTGAAGTCCCAGAGTTAGAAAAGATAAAAATAGAATATAAGAAAAAAGTGCATGAGGAAGATGGTTTTACTCTTTGGAATTACGCAATAAGTCGGGAAATTAGAGGAGAACAAATTAGAGGTAGTTTTCTAGCCCTCCAAAAAGGCAATTTTGTTTTCCTAATCACAGGATTCTCTCCATCATTTCTAAGAAACTGTATTATGTACATAGCAAAGCAGTTGTATCCTGACATCATGGTTGCCTACATCACAACAGAAGAAATCAACCAAATCTTGGGAAACTTTTCGGAAAACAAGGGAACTAAACTATTTTATTCAAAATACGTAGCAAAGAAAGTGTTTGGTGAACGAGAAACTGCGTTAGGTTATGGACATAAAGTCTACACAGACGCATTTAAAAAAGCAGTAGAAACACGTCCACGGTTATGGATAGATAGTATAAGCGTCTTTTCAGAAAACAACGTTGACGTTGAATTTCGTCTAGGACGGCAAGGCATCCTAACCTATCATAAGGGAAATTTTCAAGAATACTATGAACACGTACTTTCCAAAATTGCAGATTATAGTGGTGAACGGCTTAAAATCTTCGAAAAGAGAGGTAGACGAGAAACAGAAGAAAAGGAAGTCCATCCGCTTCTAATACAATACAATTCCAGAGTTTTTGAAGAGCAAATAGCCAGAAAACAACTCATAGACGTGATTTCAAACTATGATTTCTGCAATTTCTCGGTTATTCATAATGGAAATCCACATGTCTATCTAAACATTGTAGATAGAGTAGACAATTCGACTTTCTCTCTGAGAACTTATGGAACAGATTCGTTAGTAATTGCTCCTCAAGTAAAGACAAGTCGAGCATCTCTAATGCGATTCTCAAAACATTTACAAGACAGATTTCAAGAGGGAACAATCTCTGAATTTGAAGCTCAGTGATTCTCATAATGACCTCATTAACGCCTCAAGAAGAATGCACAAGACGTCATAAAACTGAGGTGGATAGATATTACCAGACCGTCCTCTTGACATTAGGTCTTAAAGACTTTATTGATAGCGGAACTTTGGGATGTAAATTTATATCTGCAGAACCTCTTTTCAAAGAGGCTACATCTAACAAAGAAGTTTTCCCTGACATAGTTTTACAGTATGATAATGATAATCTAGGAATATTGTTTGAGGTCAAAACCTCTCTATCCGAAGTCGATTTCTTTCTTCTCGAAGACCTCAAACAACTCGAACTATACTCAAACAAACTTATTGGATGGGAAACAAGTAGCAAGGAAGTTACCGACCACAGCTTAGCTTTGTTATGTCATTTTCTGGATTCAGACAGAGTACAGCAAAAAATAACACAGTGGATTACGGAAGGCAAGTTTAAAATCACTAAAAACTTCTCTATTATTGAATGGAGTATTGTAGAAAGCCTGAAGTATGGTCCGAAAGATGTCTTCCTAATTAGGCTTAAGATGGGCGAAACAGGGTGTGGACTTCTAGATATAAAATTGCGTCAAAACATCAAGTTCGAGGTAGATACAATTTATACAAAATATGAAAAGTGCAGATTTGTCAGAAAAGAACCTCCTGTGGAATATACAATGAACCAGCTTTGGAGTTGCATTTTTCCAGCATTACATGAAATAACTGAGGATTTCACCTGTACTATAGATGAAATATTGGAAGTTGCTTATGCGTATTATATCCCGTGGTCAGGCTTGCACGGAGAATATTCTCAGATAAGAAAAAAATGGATTAGAAAAGCGATGGATGCCTTTTGCAGAATAGAACTTGCTGAGAAACTCGACATTCCAGACAACTTCAGAGTATTCTATGGCAAACAAATTCAGAAAGACGTAAGTGAGTATTTTGTCGAGAGAATATGTCGAAATATCTTGGAAGAAGCACGTAGGAAACCAATCAAAGATACATTAGAAGAAGCACAACGTGTACTTGCAGAATTTGATAAGTTCGAGTAAATCCAAGTTTATATCGTATGTAGTTAGAAAAGGAGAAAGGTTATGTCTTCTTCTTTTCCAATAGTGATAATACTCATTACCCCAAATTTCAATCCTCTCTGTCGTGTCACCTGTAAATTTCGTGTTATCAGATTGTGGGAAGTCTAGGATTCCACTCTTTCCGTTCATTTCTCAAGTATTTAGCCAAGTTTTCATAAAGATAAGTCTTAAATCTGCATAGCGTAGAAATAGTGAGAAGTGAAGAATATGGATAAAGAAATCAAGATAGAAGTGTCTAATCCTTCTCCATGTCCAGTTTGTAAGAAAGGTTATCTGTTAGCTTTCTTAAGACCACGTTATAAAAATGAAGGGTCATACGCAGAAAAAGAGTTTAGTCACTATGAAATCTATTATAAATGTTCAAATTCAGCTTGTTTCAATCAAGTAGAAGGTTAGTTAAAGTTTCCAGAGTACATTCAAGGTTTAAGATGTAATCCTTATTTTTCAAATGATACAATTCCCATATATCATAACCATGCAAATAAGTATAATATCAGTCCCACATCACATAATGAGGTAGCTCTTAAGAAAAAGCAGAAACCGTAAATTGGCTTTATTACGGTGAAATACGGTTTTTACACGGTTTAAATAAGCCTAAATTTACCGTAATTCACCTTAATATGGCATCTTCAAGGCTCTTTGTAATTAGTTCATGAAGTTAATGTGAGTCCATACTGGCTTAGGTTGCTTCGCTAACAAGAATCAAAATTTAGCTTCTTCTTCTTTTCGATAGTGTTAAGTTAAGTTACCAAACATAAAAGCTTAATAGGAAAGTAATAGGGTTGGAGATCATTCGATTTGAGTGAGCGTATTCAGGGTATAATAAGGGTTTTTACGCTTGATTTTCGAAACCGTATCAAGCACCTTTATTTTACGACCGAAAGAGTGATAGTAGTTAAGATAACAAAAGTTGGTGGAAAACCCTACAATCTAATTAATCTCTCCTATTTGCAAAAGATGAAAGACAAGGAGAAGGAACTAGCAGGCTTATCAGCAGAAGAACTTTTGAAAATCGACCAAGAAAACTTTGCAATTCCTATGTCAGAAATAGTCAAAGTAACACTGAGGAAGTACAGGTTCTTGCGGGCACGCTACATTACTGTTGAGACGAATTACAAGAAATATCGGTGGCAGGCTACTGGAATTCCTCCAGAGATAAAAGTGGCAAAATTTGAGCAATTCGAAGCGATTTTACAGCCGATTTTTGCGGATAAATTGATAATTAAAAAATGAAAATAGTTGAAAAAAACGAAGGTTGTTTGCTAATGAACAAGTGGGATAAGCATGACCTTCAAGGCTTTTTGGAATCCGTTCATGAAGTTTGCGTGGGTTCAATTGAAGCTACAGCCGGTCTGCTTCAATCATCTGTATCTTATCTCTTGTCTTTATGCTCTATCTTATTGAGATTAATGTAAGGTTTCATCTTTTCTGCAATCAGTTTCTTTAGCTCTGGTTGACCTCTAAAGTAGATATCTGGAATTTCAAGGCATTCCACCTTCTTCCATGCTGAAGGCATAATCCTGAGCACTGTTTGCTGTTGCTTGAACTCCATTGTGTAGATTTCATCACTCCACTCAATCAATTCTTTAGTAATTGGGTTAGTTGCTCCAAATGAGACCCCGGCAGACTTGACTTCTAGACCGTCAATATCTTTGAATAGTTCTTCTGCTGTTGGGCTTCTGTCCACATTTGCTCCGCAAACAAACAAAATCTTTCTCACTGTACCCTTTCACCTTTCTTTGCAGCTTACACTAAATTCTTATGTTTTTTTGAGAGTTAAACAAGTGTGCGGAGTTCCCCATAAACAGAAACATTCTTGCAAATCTGAATTAACTCTGAAACTGACCTTATCTCTGCAATCATTCGTTTAGTTCCTCAATCTTGTAGCACTTGTCTAATGTTTGAAGTAGCCACAGAATTGTTTCTCTGTGAGCTCCTTTTCTATTATTATCTTTCTTCAAGTAATCGCGAAGTTCACTTATCATTTTACATGCTTTCAGGACAACTATGTGTTCCTTCTTTAAGTCCAATTTCTTGTTTTCTGAGATGTTAACGCATGAGATTATCCTTTCTACTTTCAACTCGTTCCCGTAGCCTAATCCTTGAGGTCCCGTAATGAAGTTTTCATAATCATCAAACTCTTCCGACGTCTTCTCAAGGGTTTTATCCCAACTCTCGGAGCAACTTACCAAAACAACCTTCTTTTCTGACGGATTGATTGCAATCAAGTCAATATCGCGTGGATATTTACTCCTAGAGACTGTTTTGTGATTAATCTCTTTCTCGGATTGAAAAACTCGACCTGATTCTACCAAATATTTACATATATATTTCAGATAGCATTCAGTCAATTCCTCTAATCCTGAGCCCCATTCTCTTAAGCCTGCTGGAATAGCATTCACCAACCAACGGAATTCGTGTTATTCAAGTATTTGTTCAGGATTAGATAATGGTTGTGATTTAATGGAAGACAGAAATATCAACGATGCACTCTTAACACGGTGGATTGGTGGAACCTAAACTGATTAAGAACGCTTGAAAAAAGATAACTCAGTAAAACATGGGTTTTTCTTGAACCCGTTTGGAAGATTTTTCTCAGTTTGAAACTCATACATCACAAACAATCATTGTTTCATAATTGCATCATAGTTTTGATAGATTAATCTGTCAAGCTCCACTCCTCTTAATCCAAGAGGTTTACAAATTTTTTCTATAATCCCAGATTCAATTTCCCCATATAATTTAGGATTGTTCTGAAAACCTTGAGGTACCTCTATTCCAAACCTTTTGAGTACGTTCTGAACACGAACGTCTATCGCAATTGAATCCTCGACAATCCCCAGTTCCATCAGCAAGTCTCTTGCCCCTTTGTTTTTTATGAACATAAAAGACTTAATGACAAAACTTATCCTCTGCTGGTCATCACCTAACTCCATGATTTTCTTTAAGAAACTTTGAGGGTCACCATAAGCTGAATGCAATGCTTTGAAGTTATAAACCAAAGCTTTTGTTTTAAGACATTTGGAAATATCAGAGCTTGCATATCGTGTTCCAACAGCGAGCAATACGTGGTTTATTTTCTTCTCCAAATCTGTTTGATCCATAACTCTTGAAAGGTTCTCGTAGGAAATTTCATTCTTCAACATTGGGTTCGTGGAGAGTTTTTGATAAGGTGTTGACCTCCCAACAACCATAACTTGAGTAAAGATGTGTAACCAAATATCGTTATTTGATAGATGCTCCCAATTGCCTTTTTCAGGAAATTTAGACTTATCAATGTAAGCCTTTTTGATTTGCCTGAATATCTCTAATTGTTTTTCAGTTATTTCAAGCATGAAGATACTTCATGTTCAAACTAACTTTTAAAATACTGCATTTAGTATCCAAAACATAGTCTTCAAGGCTTTTTGGAATTAGTTCATGAATTTAATTGTGAGTCAAACTAAACTGTGGACAGTTATATTTCATAGCTAAAAAGCGAGAGCAGATATCTAAGTGACGGTTAAAAACATATTAGACTTTCAAGATAGCAGCGATTCCTACAGGTTAACGCTCTATTTTTTGGTGGAAAATTGGATTTATTAGTGACTTAGACTTTCGAGACAACCCT